>Ga0098043_1000158_pt1 | contig 21807 bp, 12 predicted proteins | sample 9B_taG_FD_92581 | JGI IMG/M metagenome (GOLD analysis project Ga0098043, IMG submission 92581) | Marine viral communities from the Subarctic Pacific Ocean - 9B_ETSP_OMZ_AT15188_CsCl metaG | ecosystem: Environmental > Aquatic > Marine > Oceanic | place: Subarctic Pacific Ocean | collected 2015-01-10 | reverse complement strand
TCGCTACTGGAGAGTCGAAGGCTACGAACAGACGGTAGACGAAGGAGACGACGGAATACCTGATGAAGGCTGGACAAAGAAGGACATCAGTGCTTGGCTCAAGGGCAAAGGCAGTGAAGTTTCTGGATACATGACCAAGACCAAAATGCTTGGCATGGTAGGAAATGTTCTTAACCCAAAAGCCGCAGAAGAAAATAAACTGGGCGAAGAGCCTACACAACAAAATGGAGATGAATAAATATGGCAATAACATTTGACCAACGACCAACAGTATTTGGAGACAGAATTATCGTAACAGGAACATTCGCAGCATCTGACACATCTATCGACTTGAGTTCGATGATGAGTTCAGTAGACGCTTGTATTGCAAACTTAACCAATGCAGAAAGTCCAGTAGAAGTAAGGAATAGTGCTGGCAATGATATAATCGAAATACAACCTACACTTGATGTAAGTGTTTCAGGAACCACAGTAACTCTGTCGACCTTTGGTGCCGGTGGACCCGCTGCTCCTAGTGGTGGCGGAACTTTCCTCGCAATTGGACGACGTGGATGATTGAGGTGATGGATTATGGCAAAAACAGCCACAATTCTAGGACCTTTTACACAAGAGCAGGTTAATTCCAAGACCGCTATCCAGACTGCAATAGTCACAGCGTTAGGTTCTAACACACCAATCAGTGCTGACCCGTTTATGATGCGAGGCAGTTTTTATGTACTTGTCACCACCAACTAAGGGGGGTGACTAACATGAAGACAGCCAACAATCTAGGACTGGACGATATAGAACGCTTACAGAAGCGTGGTATCAGATTCGATGAGTCTTACGGCGCATCGGTGAGGACAAACGAAGATAATCCTTTATCCGGTATCACACTGAAACAACGCAACCGTAATAAGAATGCAGGCGATGTCCTCAACATCGGCTCAGGTACGAGGTGTAAGCATTGTGGAATGCTTTACTTCTGCTGGGTTGACAAGTGCAGGACTTGTAGCAAACCAATGGAATTCAATCTAGGACAAAAGCAACAGTAGGAGGATAAAGCATGCCAGTAGTGTTCAGCCCCGGTGAGCCTGAGACACGTCCTCTGAATCCTGACGAGATTGTTTACACAACTGCACAAAAGGTAGCAGATATACTTGGCGTAGGTCCGGGGGAAGCAGTGCTGGCTAGTGCTGACACTGTTGCTAACGCTGTGTTTGTAACTGGTGAGGATTACCGAGCGCATGGATTCGCAGTAGGAGATAGCATCCTAGTTTACAGTGACGCATATCCTATTGGATTTACAGCAGAGATTGACACTATCGTTAGTGGGGGCAACAACGGCGTAAAACTCAATTTGAAAAATATAAATTCCTCTGGTAGTGCTACTATTGCTACTCATGTTGACTTGACAGACGTGGCAGTAGCAGACAATACTTATATTCAAAATCAAGCATCATTTACTAATGGTAAACTAAGAGGCATGAAAAAGAGCGTTGTTGAAACACGCATCAAAGAAGTACAAGACCGCATTGATAACTATACGCACAATGCTTGGAGACCTTATCTTGTAAGTGCTGAGTACATCAACTTCGATACATACAAGCCTTACCGTCGACGATACTATACTGATTACGTGGGTACAGCCCCGTTGTTGTTTAGAAACGTACAGCAGATTTTACGATTAGAACTCTGGCAAGGTGAAGACTACAGAGAAATCTGTGGTGCAGAAGCACGTATCCAGATACCTGATGACGTTAGAGCAATCAGTGGCTCTATTGTACTTTCACCGGGCAACGGGACTGCTGCTGTATTGACCTCTTCTCAAAACCCCGCCTCAACAACGCAGTGGGAAGCCGACTTTGACGCTACGACAACAGCACAAAGTCTAGCCGACCTTATCAACAAAGAAGACAGAGTAAGCAAGGCATCTGTTGATTTTGTTAGCAATTATCAGTTAGCAGGTAGTAGTAGTAATGTTGCTGTCCACAACGAATTTCTTGCCAGTGCTAATGCTGACTACGGTTCTGGTAAAGTAAAGATTACGAGCATGAGACAAGTCAAGGCTGGTGAAAAGTGCACAATAGTATCAACAGACAGTAGCGTAGATATAAGCCAGACTGGTAGTGCTTCTACTACAACCGGCACTGGTGGAGCAGCAACTGTTAGCGTCACCACTGGCGGTACTGGTTATGTCAATGGAGCCACCGTTGCTACTACTGGTGGTAGTGGGACTGGACTTACAGTATTGCTTACTGTTTCAGCAGGTGCTATTACAGCAGCCTCTCCTGCCGCAGAAGGCAGCGGTTACAAAATAGGAGATGTCGTTACGGTTAGTACAGGTGGAGCGAATGCTACTTTGACTATTAGTAGTATAGATGTTGTATCTTCTACTACAATTTCAGCAGTAGATACTGGAGCATTCGTAAGCGCAGGTGTCGTTCTGGTTGGCTCTGAGGTTTTCCGATACACAGGTAAAACAGCCACCAGTTTTACAGGATGCGTTAATGTGGTAGGTACACCTTTGACTACTTTAGCAACTTTGAGTAGCGACCTTACTTTAAGTCAGAATACATTGAAGTTAGATTTACAGGGCGGCTCAAGCAGTGGAGACAGTAGGCGTTTGAGAGACTGGTGGCTTGACCACGAAATGGGTATCATTTACTTCAACAACTCCTATCCGTTCTTTGAATGGAATGCTATCAAGGTCGCTTACATTTATGGAGAGCGTTATCTTGAGAAAGCAATCGAAGAGGCTGCTACAAAGATGGTAGCGGCAGATTTACTGATGGCTGATGACAGAAGTGTATTGATTCCCGAAGGCTCTCAGAATGTTGATTTAGGCTCCAAGATACAACTTTATAGAAAAGAGGCCATGGAAATATTAGGTCGCTATAAGGAAGTGGTGGTGTTTGCTTGACAGCAGATTGGAAAGAGCCTTTGGATACGGTCATTGATTTACTCAAAGACAATCATAACGCCGGTACTGCCACTGGATGGAATAGAGCAAATACAGACAACATCAAACCTGTTGTCATCGATATAGCCAGTGAAGGGCCTGAACGTGGTAAGAGGTTGGATTTACAGCGCAGTGATTACATCCTATGTTACGAAACTGCATTGAATGAAGAAGTGCCTGATTTACTATACAATTTCGTTACTACTCGTGTCAATATTACAGTAGACATGCGAACTTCAAAAGGTCGCTCTAGGCTTAGGAAGATGGAGAACGAGATGCGTCGAATCATACACGTATCGAGGAAAGGCGACGGCGAAAACTTTGACCGCATGATTGTCAAGACTCGTACTGATTTAAGCGACAGAACCAAGAAGTTGTTTCGTCACACCTTCCAAGTAGAGGTAGTTATACTAGCGGAGTTGATACCATGAGCGGGTTTGGTGCACACTACAAGGGTGATGTCTCTGAGGTCACCATGGGCCATGAGACTGGTTTGATTATTGAGCATGGTGAGCCAAGGACATTTACCGCTATCACCGCTGCTGCACAAGAGTATACGACCATAGAGTTCAGAGGCACCACTACTGTAGCACCTAGCGGCTATACCAATTCAAGTATATTTGAACAGACTTTACCTAAGTTGAAAGTACCGCTTGGTATGCTTATTGGTCAGAAGTTATCTTTCCACGCTATTACTCCAGCCAAAGGCTCTGCAAGTAATAATTTTTCAGCACACTATTACAACTCTCTGCAAAGTAAACTTTACACTATCGTTGACCACACTTTGGAAAACAACACAGACGGCTCGCCGGTAAGTGCGACAATTTTGAAAATAGTACCCGCTTTACCTACTGGCACTATCAACAGTTCAGCAGGTGACTCTATCTTCATCCATTCTCATGGATTACCTACTTTACAAGGAGATAACAACTCTGTCATGAATACAGCAGCAGCCTCATCAAAAGAAGTCAGTCTTATTGATGGATTCGTAGGACTTGCCAGTTTCATGACGTTACCTGACACAACCGTTGATTTGCACAGTTATCACGTTGTAGGTCTTGGAAGACAAGTGGCTGTTCAGCAAACTGGTAAAGTACATCACATGGGAGGCTCGATTGAAATGCCAATGCATAATGCAAAGTGGCTTTACTACAGTCTTGGAAGAGAAGTAGTTGACAAAGACCAGTGCGGTGATATTGATTACAACCCCGCTACCGCTACTTGTAATATCTATGCTGATGTTTCGCCGGGACAAGGTTACATCGACTTAGCAAGTACGCAAAGTTCTGCACTCAGATTCGGCTCATCTGACAACGCATCAGTTGGCGATTATATTCTTATTAAGGACACAACTCTTGTCCAAACAACTACCTACAAAACTCCTAGCAAAGGGACATCAAGTACACAGTATTGGCCTCCTGATGTCGCTGGAGAGAGCACTACATCTACACTAGGCAGTGACGCTAATCATTTTGAATGGGCTGAAAGTAGCGAGTGTCGCAGAATATCCGCTATACATTTCCACGATACGCTTGACTCTGGCTCTCATCCTCATATTTTCAGAGTTTATGTTGACGATGGTTGGCAGTTCTCTCACACAACAAGCGATACAGTTGAGTTAAGATATTATGATGATGGTGTATTAAACAGCAGCCCTCACGTAAGGACTGATAGGAACGTACAGAATCCTGTTCACCGGCTTTTGTTTTCAGGAGAAACAGTGCCTAGTTTCTGCATGGAGCATAGTATAAGAACCAGAGACGTTGGTTCGTTCAACGCTTCAAGCGAGTCAGTTGTCGCACCCGGCTCAACTGGAGACAGCAAACAGTTGACAAGAATTTTCAAAGGATGCAAAATTGTTGAGTGGGAAATGTCAAGCACGGTCGATGCTGAGTTGAAATACAGATGTGTATTTGACGCATTGGCTTGTTACACTGACACAGGTAGACTTGAGTCAAATAACAAAGGTGACAGGTACACTGCTCATCGTATGTTTCAAAATACGGCTGACACATTGAAAGGTAGGAAAGCCAGTGGTATTGCTGAGGGCTCAGAAAAGCCTTTCATGTTTTACAACGGTACCATTTCAGCATTTGGACAAGACATAGGATTCATCAGCAAGTTTGAACTGAGGGGTAAGACTGGTGTCGAACTATTCCATACCATACAAGGTAATCCTATCCAAGAATCTGTAACCAGCACTAATCTAAGCCTCAAGCAAGTACCCTACGGCGGAACTCGTAATGCGAGCATTATCCGAGAAGGGCGTGAAGAGTTTGAGATGGAAATAGTAGTGGCCTTAGAAAATGCAACATTGTTCCATGAACTACGCTCACACGTTCAAAGAAGCGGTACTGTAGGTACAGCGGCGGGCACCAGTAACCCGTTTATATCACTCCGATTCACAAAGCCGGTTACAACTTCTGGCACAGGTCAGACGCCAAGTCTGCGTATTTTGATTGACGACTACTACATCACAGAGATGCCAATACCCATGCCTGACGACAAAGGTTTGCTGTTTACATCGATTAAACTCAAGCCACAGAATGTGAAAGTCATAAGTATGGATGCCGACTACCACTGCTAAGGGAAAGACATGCCACTAAGAATATGGAACTCCCTTAACGCTTTCCGCAAAGAAGCGGTTGATATTCAAGAAGAAGAAGAAGAGGAAGGAGGAGAATACCTCTTCGACCCAGAAGCAGGAAAAGCCAGCGATAACCCGTTCGCTCATCTTGAACTGGAAGAATCCCCCTCGGAAGAGGCGGTTTCTAAAATGAGTGTGAGTAAGTATGACAAAGGAGAAGAAGAGTAAATTCTTGATAGATGGAAAACCAATTGATGTGAAAATAAAGCGACTGACCTTTTACGATATACAAGGCGTTGCTCACCTCATGACACATGGTACACTGGATTTTTCTTCTTACTGGCAGCATGCTTTCGCACATTGGATTCGTTATTTTGACAAAGAAGGACAAGCAGTCGAGATTAACGTCGAGCACTTGAGTCCCGATGAAGGTAATCAGTTGGCTGAACTTTTACCTGACCCAAATCAAATCATAGACTGGCTCGTTTTTCGGTCAGCGAAGTTGGCAACATTAAACAATTCATCCACGGTAGGTTTACTGTCGACCGACTTCGCCACAAACGAGAAGGGATGGAGTACCTTTTGATGACGCATTACAACTTAACACTAGAGGACGTGAGAAATTTGACCGTAGAAGATTCCAAGCAACTTTTGTACTGGGCACAGGCTATGCAAGGTGAAGAACAGCCTCAAGCAGGCGCAGTCTATTTGGGGTATGACAATGTCCCACCAGTAAGGTGATACCATGGTTGACGGCAACATAGACCCCCGCTCCGTTGAAGCGATGGAGAAATTCAGAAACTACAGTGAAGAAGCGCAGAAAAATATGCAGACGCTTCAACAACAAATGGACAAGTTCACTAACTCAATGTCCATGACAAAATCAAACAGCACTGACTTGACAGAGGTGCTGCGTAATATGGGTAACTTGCAACCATTTCAACAAATGGAGGAGTCAATCAAAGAAGTACAAAGTGGACTTGAGCAGACAATGAACCGTGCTCAGCAGCCTATGGTAAGGCCAACTATTGACCGTGCAGCAGGTGCTGCTCCAGACACTAATCAAAACAATGTCACTGTCAACTTGAGAATAGATGTCAGTGGTGTGACTGATAAGACGGACAAGAAGTCATTGGCAAAGGAAATCAGTGCAATGGTCACTAAGGAACTCAGAACAAGACTTGGTGGTTCTATGACACAGAGCGGATTTAACAGAAGTGGTTGATATGGCAGACGAAGGAGAAATGATGCCGATTCGCCTTGTAAAGGAGAACGGTGACACCATTTCTTTGGATGCTACAAGTATCGATATCGTAGTTGAGCGAATCGTAAGTAACATGGCTATACCATTCTTCGATGCTAAGAAATTTGGTATTGACTTAAACCAAACAGCCGTAGTCATAGAGGTACAAGGTGTGTTTGCTGACGACGAAGGTCAAGAAGCCACTGCTCAGTCCACAGCCACGATTGATTTTTACCAGCCCCAGCAGATTGTAAGTTGGGGTCAACCTATACCGGGAAGCGGTGGAGGAGCAGTCGGTGGACACCTAGCATCTGGTTTCAACTTGACAGGGCCCACTGGTGGCTTTGGTTCCAGTACAGGTATAGGCTCTGTTGGTGGATTTGATGGAGGTTGGTCAGGAGGTATCGGTGGTAGCATCGGTCAAAATGCATTTGATGTAAATGATTTAGGTAACCGTGTGCTAAAATATTGGAATGAAAAATACATTGAGTTACCAATTGCATATTGGGTGGAGGCTGCCTCTCAACTAGACAATCCAATCCAAACTGGTTTGCAGTTGTGGCTAAAGGCTGATACACTTTCTTCACTCAGTCAAGGTGACAAGATTTCTAGTTGGACTGATTCAAGTAACGCTAGGAATGCTGTTCAGTCCACTGCTAGTAATCAACCTGTATTGAAAACATCTGCCATCAACGGTAAACTTTCAGTTGACTTTACCTCATCGGCCAGTCACAATCTCCAGACACCATATAACGCTTTTATCAACACGGAAGAAACTACTGTGTTCGTAGTGGCTAGACCTGATTCTGGTAATGGTCCTATCATTAGTACAGTAGGTTCTAGTAAAGGATTTTCGATTTCCATGGATGTTACTAATAAAAAAGCAGAGGTCAAATGGCACAATGCATCTGCTTCACTTACAACACAAGCAACTCCTAACAATAGTCTTGATTTTGTTGGCAGCACTGTATCTCCTAATTTGGTAGCATTTACTATTGATGACACTAATTCTGACGCAGAAGCAGATGAGTTGAAGATATATGTCAATGGTAAAAACCCAACAGTAAATTCATCGATGGGTGGGTTCATACCGCAAAATTCTGCTGCTTTGACAGTAGGCTCTGCATTTGATGGTTTGATTTCAGAAATCATGGTTTACAACAGAGTGCTCACTACTGATGAAAGGCAACAAGTTGAAGGCTATCTTGGAAGGAAATACAACATACCGCTTGTAGATACTCACCCTCATAAAAACTATTCTTACGAAAATAAGCACGTAAAGATAGCATTTGACAAAGAATTAGTTTCACATAAAGCCGAGCAATATGGTTTTCTAAATCAGACAAGATATACAGGTATGCAGATTAACGGAACCCCTTCTACTGCTACAATAACCGTAGATGGAGATGACCCAAGAAAATGGTTTGAGATATCGCAAAGTACGAGAAGTTACTTCGTTACTTTCAGAGAAAGTGATGGTAGTCCCAAATCAGTACAGGCACAAGTGACTGCCGTCAACAGCACTCAGATTACTTTGCAATTTACATCAGGAAGTTTGTCAGATTTAGCCGACAATGACCAAGTATGGGTAGAGAGTTTTGTTTACAATAATGACTTACAAAGTTATCCTAACACACCTATCATTATCATACCAATCAAGAATGCGGATACATTCGACGACCAAGCCTTGCCAGAGAAGTCTGTTGGGCCGGAGTTCCCTGCTCATGAGAACGGTGATGCTAGAGACGACGGAGGTGGCCTTACGAGAACAGACGAGTATATCACTTATTTATTTTCAAAGGCTATTACTGCTAGTTATATGGAACTAGGAAGACCCGTCGATGCTAATAGTAACAAAGGCATGGACGACGTATTTTCAACGGTTATCAGTAAATCTTACAACAGTCACAATTGTCGTCTAACTATTACACAGAAGTACGCCACTTCACTCGGTCAACTATCTGACACAATAAACTCTACACTTGGTACAGGTCAGATGCCAGTCACTCAGGGTTTCTCTGGCGGTCGTAGTGGAAAGCGAGTAAAGAGTGGAGGTGACAAAGTGCAAGACATCATAGGTATATTGGGCAACAGTAATAACTTTGAAAGTAGTCCTCAGACTGATTTTGTAGAAGCCATAATATCTGCGGGTAAGGATTTCGTACAACAGACTTTTTACGGTGACCGTAAAGCAAAGGGTGATTTTATCACAGGTATACAGATACCTTACAATACAATCACTACAAGAGGTAAATCACCTTTTGATGCTCAGATTGCACAAAGGAACTTTTTCTTAACAACCACAGGTCCCACTGGAGATAAATTATCTTCTGTCAACGATGTACATGCAACAAGGCTTTTTTCAAGAGTAGCAGAGGGTCATTTGAAAAACGGCATAAGTGGACTTGTTGAGGACTTTAGTGTAAATAGAGATGCAGCGATGAAAGCGTATGAGTTCAGTCTCAAATTCAGGGTGGCAGATATTACTTTGTGAGGTGTTGATATGGGTATACCAATAAGACTCTTGGCTGGTAATGAAGGTCAAATCGAGATACCTATAGACGCTCAAACCATAGACATGAGCATAGACAGAGGCATAACTGCTTTCCCTACGCCCAACAATATCCTCAAACGATTCGCCATCGATACGAACACACCTGCTATCAAGATAGAAATAAACGGAGTGCTAACAGATGACGAAGGTTACATTTCAGGTAATCAGACTAATGTTGACTCAGGTTACAATCCCTTGGAATTGATTATCAACACTGCTTCTTTTATGCCTACTGTTGCTTCTGGGTCTGCTAGTTGGTACAGTAGTAGCGATGAACTTTCTCTTCCACAAGTACAAGGTGATTTAGAAGTTGACAATAATACTGTGCCCACTGCCGTATTGAACAGTGCATTGAAGATGACGAAAGGAAGAGATTCTAAGTTTTTCGTAAGCGGAATGACTGAGCCTTTCAAAACGCCACACGTACCTCCTAATAGAACCATACCGCTCAGCGTACCTGTAAGGCTTAAATTCACATCAAGTTATTCTACTTCACATAGCGGTGCTATGAATGTGGCAACTACAGTGAAAATTGCTGGTGCTACTACGTCAATATCTACTTATCCTGATTTCTTAGGTGCTAATACGCAGTTAAAGAAAGGTGATAGGATTACTAAATCAGATGGTACGCTTTTAGGTACCGTTGCTTCTACGACCTCGACCACTGTGACTTTAGACAGTAATCCTGCAAATGCTATTACTTCTGGAGATGAGATTTATTCAAACATGGGGGTTTACAACAGTAGTGAAGAATTTGTAGGTTTTGGTAAGTCACTTACTGAAATATCATCAAGTGGTACTGCTAAATTTGAACTAGAACTACTTGATGTAAATGCAGTGGAAATAGACTTGAATGAAATTGTATACATACGCAGAAGAGAAGGAAGAACATTGGCTAATGCTGTAATCAAAATCATACCTTCTTATTGGTTAGAGAACCCTGCTAATAATCCAAGAGGACAGTTGTTACTTGAAGATGATGCCATGGATAGTAACATATCTTCGCACAACATAGGTATAAGATTGGAGTTTGACGTGAATAGTGATTACACAGGTGCACCTAGTATAACACAAGCATCAGAATACAATTCGACCGGCGACAACGTTAGAGACGCTGATGCTATCATAACCATACCCATTAACGGTATATACACTGCCACTAATCCAGCAGAGTCATTGGCTGCTTTGATAAAACAAGCGTTAGAGTTGAGTGGGACTGTTTCTGAGGCTTCCTTTAGTGACACCGATACAACTTCATTCGCTACTTTAGACGAGTTACTCACCGTCTCCCAAAGCGGTCCACTCGTATACATCAGTCAACTTTACAGACCGGCTAGACCTCTTAAGCATCCTCATGTATTAAGTGAAAACCTTAGACAAAACTACGCATCAGAAGTTTTGTTTTCCGGTGGAGATTTTTCACTTAACACTCCAAAATCTGCCGGTGATAAAGTACAAGACATGCTTGGCATCATATCAAATTCCAGCAAGCACACTGACTTGATAAGAGGTATACAGATTCCTTACGACAGTCTTGTAACAAGTAGCGGGGTAACAGGAGTCGCTCGTAATTTTTTCTTAACGTTTGGTGAGATAGAAATAAATCAAAAAGGTGCGCTGGCTAACGAACGCTCCGCTTCAAAAACTATGAATCAATTGAACATAGGTAGCATTGATAGTCTAGGTGGAGATAAAGTCAACGACGAAGAGAGTACACTTTTCGGTGACTTGGTTAGTGCGATTATACCTGATGCTGTTGAAGATGCTTTAGAAAAAGTAGGAGGCTTTCTTAAACAGGCAAGTAAAGATGTTATGGTATCGCTACTTACAGATGCTCATGGGAATGATGGGGGCATACGTGTTATACCAGAAAGATTTCACGTTAGATATGACGCAGGTAACAACTACTATGTGTTCAATTTGATATTGTTGGCAAGTGACTTCGTAATAGGTGTGTAAATGACTCTTCTAATTAATCCCGGATATGCTATGAAATTCAACGGGGTTAGCGATAGCGTTCTCATTCCAGTCAATCAAAAAGAAGTACATGGTATGGCTAAGTCAGAAAGAAAGAGGCTACCTACTTCTATGAGTTCATTCACGCTTGAAACTTGGATAATACCTGACTCTGGCGGCGTTGTCTTTGAACAAGAGAATGTTATGCGTCTCAACGTAGGAAGTCCAAGTAGTCCTGCACCCGCTGCTTTTGAGGTAAGATTGAGAAACTTAGCAAGTGGAAGAGATGCAATTTACACCATATCAACTGCCAACCCTGTCTCAAAAGCAAACGGTAGAATTGCTTACTGGGACGGAGTGTTGTTCCCGTCTGCGCCTAATCCAGTAATGGATACCTACGTGGCTACCGATGTTGACAAAAATGACCTCAGTGCTTTCTCAGAAGGCAGTCGTGAATTGCTGAATGTCACTGTTACATTCGACAGGCGTTTCTTAAGCATACACGTCAACGGCGATTTAGCGGTAAGTCAAGATTTAGAAGAAGAGCATGAGTTAGTACCCCAACAGAATCAAATGTTCATTGGAGGAAGAGGTGGTGATTTCAGAGGAATTATCGAAGCCGTCCATATGTCAGCAGGTGCATTGGCTAGTAGCAGGCAACAGTACGCACCTATCAAGAGCGACAACACGATTGGACTCTGGAGATTTGAAGAGCCTATCAATCCTATATCACTTATCACTACCACTCCATCCATATCAGCATCGACCAGTGCAAATTCAACCATCACCATCGGTGCGACTGCGGCTCAAGCATTAGTCGATGAATTGAGTGGTCAAAGCGGACTTACTTCGATTGACTTCACAGCCAGTCCCTACAGTGGAGGTTCTTACTCTTTCCAAGTCCATGCGGCTACCTCTTCCTCAACGGTGACGGTTCCAAAGGTTCCTTACAATATCCTCGTCAATCCGACTGGTTATAATCAAAGCACAGGTAAACCGACAAACAAAGCACCTGAAAGAATGCGACTCATGTCCATCGATGCCAGTGCGGGAACTATCACGGTTGAGTCGATACACCTTGACTTTGACGCCAACGCCTCCAATGGAAGAAGAGGGGTACTCATGGCTCACGATGCTGGTCGATTTGTCATCATCACAGGTGACTGCGTAATTGATTCTGGTAAAGGTAATGAGTTTCAACCGCATGGTTCTGGTACACAGTTTTCACAAAGACAAAGTCAAGTGCTCATAGACGAAAGCGATTTTGAAAATCACGGTATCGCTTTCTCTCTCAGCATGGCTATCGATAACAACGAGTTCAACGCTTACTCAGCCAAGACCACTAACATGGGTAACCCACTGTTATCAGGTCACTCTGGAAGGCACACGCTCAACCATGTAACCAGTCACCCGTTTATGGGTACATTACCTCCTGTCCAAACTCACGACGTAGAGAAAAAGTTAGATGTCAGTAGTGATGTAATTACTGCTTCTTTCTCTCCACAATTTGCAGACGTAAAAGATGTAGTCACTCCAAATAGCGTCGTATCTAGTTTTGATTCTCACGGACCTATACCTATCAAATCGATTCGTTCGGTAAGTCGAGTTACTGCTTTTGTAGAAAACGGTATGGCAGACATAGACGATACACAAAGAGAACTACTTGCCATAGGTGGTGCTAACTTTGACGTTGAGCCCTTTATGCTTAAGTCAATGTCGTCAAACAAAGAAGAAGGTAAAGACAAGTTCCTTGTACCTTCTTCAGAAGTGAGAGTGGCCATTCTCAACATCCCGCAATTAGTAGACTACGATTACTCTCCTTTTATACAAGTTCACTACAATGCAATTGACGTTGAAGGTGACAAGTTTACCACTAACTCAGTATCAAGGCTGACTGGTGGCATTAGCGGTAGTGGTACTGTTCTTACACTTGAGAGCATCAAATCATTCGGTGCTGATGGAACTACTATACCTGCTACTCAGATTGTCATCGGTAGTCAAGTTGCAAGCACTAATGCGGCTCACACAGCCACTATCGATTTCTCAGCAAAGACTTTGACCTTTTCTTCTGCAACGGTGTCAGATTTCCAAACAGCGGCAACAATTGGTGCCATCGTGAGATTCACTGAAACAAGTCCAAAGATTATGGTTAGCAAGACACTTCCCAAGGTAAGCACTATACTTACTGGCTCTTACTCTATTATGGACTTAATACGTGATTCAATGAGAATATCACCACCGAAGTTGTACGCTCCCGGTGGTGTCATAGTATTCGACGCACCTGACATGTTTCCATTTGACGACGGTGAACTTGAAGGTGAAACTCCAGAGGGTACGGTGGCCGAAAAGAAACTTAACTTCGACTTGTGTCCTGAGAACTATCTTCCGCTTACTTCAACTGATTCGCCTCAGACCACACCACAAGCCATTGCACTTGCACAGACTGAACTCTCTACTCGCAGTTCTACATTCCATAGAGTTTTGATGAGAACTAATCAAGTCAACAACGGTGACATAACCGAAACAGCCGACATAAGAGTTAGGAACCCGACCAATGGTCAAAGAAGGAGAATAGGTGTAAAGATAAATAACGGCTCTGGATATGCAGCGAGTACAACTGGTGCAATGACTGTCGATGGTGTTGATGCCACTACTGTCATCGCAGTTGACAATACTATCTTCAAAGCCAATGGTAAGAAGTTAGGAGTAGTAACTGCTGTATCATCGACAAGCGTTACTATTGGAGGTGGGACAACTGATGCGGTCGTTGACAACGATGAGTTGTTCATAACACCTCAAATCGTGGGCAGAGGTACGACTAATCAAAGTAGTTGCGTACACGAAATATTTGATATTATTGAGCACAAAAGTCTTGGTCAAGAGATTAGAATTACTGTACAGCCAAGTGAACGTGCACGATTTATGCAACTCGCCAAAGCAGAGATAAGGCCAGATGTGGCTAATCACTTCACTGTCGAGAGTCTTATGTCTCGTGGAAGAGTGCTGTCTTTTGCAGATGATAGTGACGGTAGTGCTGTGATGAGAGCACACGGTCTCATTAGTGACATTGCATCAGCCAGCGTTTCTGTAAAGGGTTCAGCCTCACCCGACAGTCACATCGTCAAAGAAATCATGCCCGGTGCTCCTGTTGTCACTATGACTTTGGGCGGCGCAGGTCAAGGTGCAATCAATGCCAAAGAGACTTGGGACCCCAGTCCACTTTCTCGTTTAGCATGGAACACTCGTAGAGATTGTCAGACTCGTGTTGACTCAACAAGCAGTACGACAGTTGTCGTCAGCCCTCTCAACAACAAGGCTACTGACTTACAGTCTTGGGGAACATACTGCTTCCCTCAAACAGGTAGAATCTATTTTGAAGTTAGAGGTAACCCTATTCCTTTCGACGTGTTGAGGAGAGGACAGGTTGCATACGCTAGTGCAGAGTATACAAGTAAAACAGGAACTACGTTTACCTTTGCCTCCGGTACTGGTCACGTTGGGACAGGTAAGTTCGTACTAGCCGATGGTTCAGAGGCTGACTCATTATCTGCTTGGATAACTGCTACGAGTATTCGTGCTGGTAGCGTTCTTCACGTTGATGATAAATTCAGTGAAGAAACGATGTGCAGTGACGGTACGACCATCAACGACAGACTATTCCAAACGCTTGACACAGTTCAGCACGACTATCAACTTGGCTCGCAATATGCAAGCACTAGGGCATTGGTTGAGATTCCTTTGTTTGAAGAGTTCTTCTTTGACCAACCTGACAAAGGTATATTCCCCGGACCTGACAACAGTATGAAGTTACACGTTGATGCAACGCATACTGCACATTCTTGGGCACCGAATCCTGTAGGAAGGAGGGCTGGTTCAGTAGGTCCAAAAGACCCAGAAATATTCGGACCCTTTTCATACACTATTGCTGATAAAAGTCATTTGTCTGGAACTAAAGTTACACGCCCATACGATTCAAGCGGTTATAAGGTGTATGTCGAAGACGCTAATATTTTCCCGATACCTACTGCACCCAGTGGTACTGTCGAAGTTGCCGAACTTAAAGGGACTGCTCGTTATCGTAGAGCCTTCCTTGCAAGTGGAGAGTGGGTAACTTATAGTGCTAGAGACACAAGTGACCATTTTCTAACAGTCGTTGACTCAGGTGATGACCATGCTTTCAGTGAACACTTTTTGAGAGACATAAAGGTAGGTGCACATATTTTCCCTGCCCCCGGTTATCAAGATATGAATTACGTGAGTATCGCTGACAACCCCGGACTTATCAGTGCAGGTTATGAAAACCGACGCTCGTTTTACTATGACCGCTCTAACGTCATGACGCAAGGCGGGAATGTCGATTACGGACTAAGGCAATATGTAAGTGCGATTGAAATAAAAGCAGGCCCTACTTCTAACCCTCACCTTCCTCGTACAAAATCCGGTAGACCAAGAGGCGTCATAGTATCTGTGACAGGTAGCCCTGCTACTTCTATTACACTAGATGATGCAAGTTTGTTTCCGATAAAAAGTCACGATAGCGACTATAAATTTAGAGTTGCTTACAAAAACACAAGTGGTACAGTCAGTCGTGGATTTTACGATAATAGAGTAAACAACGTGCTCACGATAGTAAGCCCTGATTCAGGATTTACTCCATCTGTCGGTGATGAAATCTATGTAGAAGACCTTTACGCCACTGCTTCTGGTACGTTCCCTAAAGTCAAAGAAACATTCCTCAGTAGGGCTTGGGCACACCCTTACGCTGCCGGTGGTATGCGACAAGGAGACACCGTTTGGATGAACATGCACTATACCAACCCCCACGCTGTCGAAGGACTGTTCTGTAAAAGCAGGGGTGTATTTGACGAGTCGCAGGTACACGCTACTTTCAATGGAGGCAAGGGTGTCTTTGATGCTGACCCAAGAGACAGTATACCTATGGAAAATTTCTTGATTGGAGATACCTGTATAGAGACAGCACAAAATCTGGTTCAGCACATCAATCAAACAATCAAATCAAATTACAGTGCTCTAAGAGTAGCAGTTGCCAGTGCTCCTACCGTAGCCTACCTTGACCCATACCAAACATCAGAGAACTTCGCAAGGGTTTTACTTTACGATACTGCTCATGATAGAGAGTTCATTGCCTTCCAAGACCTTTGGATGCAAGTCCAATCGAGTGCTCAGGCTGCTGAAATCGGTGCTGACTCTGGCTTAAAGACAGGGACTATTGATGCAAGTAACGCAGCCTCTGGTTCAAGACTTGATGTGGCGGCTGGGTGGGGCAGTCAAAATAAAAACTTAAACTCCACAAAACCATCTGACTTTATCGAAGCATCTTATGCTCACTACTCTCATTGGAACATGCCTGCTGGCTTGACTGCTACGAGCGGTGGTATATCTCAGCATCATGTAGGTGGTGTCGATGACGATGCAAATGGATATTCGACAAGGACAAATGATGCTGTTGTCAATGTAACAGCCGCAAATACTGACCACCAAAAAATTGAGGACGGGTCAAGGGAACGCTCTACTTTCTTTGATACTCCAGATGGAACAAGGGCCATACCTGCTTTCCTTGCCATGAAGGGAATAAGAAGCACTGCACTTGACTTGACCAATCACGAAGAATCTAGGTTACAATATCTTGACCATTGGACAGATATGGATTTCATAAGAAGACTAACTGTTGACTTGGGAGAAGTCGCACTTAGAGATGGGGTGACTAACATTGAGTCGGCTGCTCGTGAAGTAGTACGTCTGATTAATCAAGCCGGTGCAAAAAACGGTAGGACAAATGCAAGAAGACCTACTGACCAATTCCTAGGCGAGGGTGACAAATTCGATTTACTAAGTCCCGGACCAAAAGGAGATGCTTTTAGTAGTAACGTTGACCCTGCTGCTACACATCAGCGGGCTGACTTTGCTACAACAGCATCAACGCACGACCCTGCTCCTTTCTGGGATGTTAATCAGGCTTTCAGTAGCCATGACCGTGGTACTCACATGGGTTACGTGAGAGCGCATCTTGGAAGAGTAGTTCTCGATTCTCAAGGCAATCAAGGATTTTCAATAGTTATACACTCAACTATACCGGGTGCAGGTGGAAGAAACTTCTGTACTTGGCTAGATAGTAGTAAAGCACAAAGTCCTTACAGACCGCAATATCTTATTGGTCACGGTGGTCGTTTCAGAAATTACTGGTGTCAACCTGATGAGATGACTGGAGAAAACATGCACCCTGCTCCAATGCCTATCACTCGATTTGGTAGACCCTTTGCTCCAATCACGACACTCAAAGAATACTTACCGCCAGAAAATGCTGATGACCCGTTCTTGAACAATCTCAATTTCGGTGCAGAAACAAACGATAGTAGCGGTCAACTGAGCACTGCAAATGTTGAAGTGGTAAGTGGTAGAGAAGTAAACAGCCTCCTCAACGAATCCTTTGAAACAAAGAGCCCTGCATCTGTTTTAGTCGATGGATTAAGAGTTGGAACAAAGGCTAGGGCTAGAATTAACTTTGGAGGTATGACGCAAGCAGGTGTACCCGGTTGGGCACCTGATGCAGGTAAATGGGGATTCAGTAATGACGGTACAGAGAATTTCTTCAAGAGTAGATACGGTAATCCTTCAAATGCTGCTGATGCGATGACGGTTACGACAGAGGGAAGTTCTGGAGGATACATACCCAAGACTGATATGAAAAAGGAAAACATAGGCACTAATCCTATTTACGGTTTGAGATTTGTCGACCATAGAGGAGATAACCATACCATAAGATTACTGTATCGTCAGTTTGGTGAGAAGTTCTCTAACGACAATACATACCTACCTTCGACACTCGATGAAGAGGTCATAATTCACTTTGATGACAGAGACGTGGGCCAAGGTGGATTCACGGTTGGTAAGCACATGGTAGGTACTGGAGAAGTTTGTGGAAAACTAACCGGAGGTACATTGAAGAAATACAAGGGTAACCTCTGGAATAATTACCCCAGTGCAGATGCAGGTATACACGTAACCGCTACATTATCTGGAACCACAATCACTGTAACTTTGACGGCACCTTACGACGGAAGTGAGGCTGTTATGAACACTCACCCCGACTTACTCGGTTATCTTGGGTTTCCTAAATCAGGTATGCTACAATTGAGTGACGATGCGGGTAGTAGTGGTGACCAAGGTATGACCATCTATTACACCAGTAGAACCACCAATGACCACAATGGACCTCACAAATTCTTTGGCATATTAGGTGGAAGAGCCATGAGCAGCGAGGGACTTATCATGAGTCCTAGGATTAACTTTACTTCCGTATTAACAGATGAAGTCATCGCTGCTGCTGTAGAACACGCAATCAATATGCCAGATGCTAGTCAAGAAAACATCGAGGCTACCAGTTTTGATTGCACAAGTATGTTTGCATCTGACGGCAGAACATTAGGTGAATGGGGCGTAAGCCCTACTGCTATTCGTATCAAGACTAGAAGTGAAAACTCAACACCTCTGAATAAGTTGTTTGAGGCGAGTAGAACAAAGGATTGGGGATTACAAGATGGTGCTTCTTCAGATGCAGTTGTATCTGGCAAGCATACTGGAGGACTAAGTAGTGCAGAAATAGATGCAGGTACTAGGCTAGATGTCGGCTACATCCCTCATACTGTTTTACATATATCTACTAAGTATAGAGGGTCAAATGCAAATACGGCTACACCTGTATTAGTAGATAGTCAGAACAATGTCGTTGATACAACGACTTGGCAAAGAAACCTCAGAGGTGAAAACTTTACTGACGTAGCAGGTGACCATATTATACCAAGAGTAGACTCACCATGTATTCAACTTGACGGTGCAAGTTCAACTCAGTTGAATGCAGATAGTGCTGAATCTTGGGCTTTATTTGGTAAATTAGCCAGTAACAATAGTAATAGTTGGGGTCAGCCATTCATTGTCTGGTATAGTACCACTGAATATGCAGAAGCCAGTAGTCAGCCCGGAGCAAATAGTGTAATCCACGCTGACATTATTACGAAGTCTACTAACTTTGGAACGCTTTCTCAACATGATGTTATTTTCAAGGGTACAACGAATGCAAAAGATGCAGTTCGTACTGACGGTGTACGCAGGGCAGGTAGTAAAGAATCTAGTCCGTTCTTATATTTCCGTGGAGGAAGAGACAGCCCTGACCACTGGGTGCCACTTTACTTCGGCGGTGGGTTTAGTGGCTCAGTTGTTGATATAAACGACGGTACACAAAACGACTATGCTGATTTCTATACTCATCCGTATGCTTCTGGCCCAACGGGTAGTGCAGGATTCCAAAACATCGGTGAGACTGCTGGTTCTTACGCACTTATTGACGCTAACGCAATGATGGCTATGTTCCCCGGTACACCGTATCTTGACCAACACAAAGGTCAAAACAATCCTCCTTTCTTCAATCAAGATGCTATCTTACCATTCGACATGGCGAAGGGAGCAAACTCAGGTTACACTGGTATGACTTATACTGACGGTAGTAACACAGTTCATGCTAACGTACCTAGTCCAATTACCCTAAGATTTGCTCATCCTCACGCTCGATATACTGCAACAGGTAACACTGGTAATCATACGACGTACATGATATTCGGACCGGGTCAGGCTTTCCCACATAACAAAGCAACATTTGAACCGCAAGGTTCCGACATAGTAACAGCAGGTAACGGTTACAGTGCTGTCCCGATTTACATCGGTGGTAATGCTGCTTTGGACACGTTCCTACCAAACCAACTCACCAACGGTGACGACGTGGAACACTCTGGGTTAAATCGGACCAGTAGTGCCGCTGCTCACTTACCGATGACTACTTTCTTCCAGCAAAACAAAGTGTCTGCTTTCAATTACGTTATGAACTGGGAGCCTCCAAGAGGATTACCCTCCCTCAGAAGCAGTGCATCCAGAACTTATTCGCATACTTTCGGCCTATCTTTTTACTTAGATGGAACGACTGCTAACACTGCGAATTTACCTTTACATTATCATCCTTTTAGTCATGTATTCACTGATAAAGCGGGTGTATCTATAGGAGCAGGTGCTCATGCAGATAAACGTAAATCTTCGGTTATATGGCACATGGACGGAGGATATCACCCCGGCGGTCATTTCCTTGATAATCACGTAGGTATTAATCCCCCTCATCCAAGTGGAGGTAGACTAGCGACTGGTTCAGGAGCAAGGAGAAATACTTCTTCGTTTAGGGTTGCAGGTTTACTAGCCGAAGCATATCTACAAGCCTATGGCGGTGATGATGCGGGACAACAGTATGACGACAATGTAGTAATTGTCGATGCTACTCGATGTCAAAATGCCGAAGAATTAGGAGCCGTTGTATCAGCCGCTATCAACACATTCCCCGGTAAAGACCCACTCAAGGCTATCGGAGGTACATTCTTACCTAGTATGCAAACTTCACACAAGCAAGACAGATATGGCTGGGTCGAATTTGAAATTGAATCGTATGCTGCTGATGACGGAAGTAATGCTGCCACATTGACAATGGCTAGTGCTGTTACGACAGTACCACCTTATGGTTGGTTAAGAGTAAGTGATGGCTCAGTTAGTGGATACGCCCCTTACATAAGTTTCACAGGTAATGTGTTTACATTAGGAACAAGTCCCGTAACTGGGGCTACCACGAATGTCGTAGACCCGAACACGAGGTCTGCAATTACACCAGACGATAGTTATAGAGCCTACGTTTGGACAAAGGCCGGAACGCATCGTTACAATAACGATAGTAGTTCTACAACAAGAGACCACATGTGTCAAGTACACTTTAGCGGATATGTTGACGCCGTTGACAGAACAAAACCGATTGGTGCAGTTGGTTGGAATGGAGAACCTTATTCTTACTTGAACTCTTATGGAAGCACTTACACTGGCTCAGGCTTGTTTGCCGCAGGACTCGGTGCATGGCATCCAATGCTAGGATTCAGCCCATACGGTGCCGCTGAAACTTGTTTGGCAGGTGCATCTCCTGTTGGCGGCTCAGAGGCTGGGTCTTCACTTTTCTCTGATTATTGTGTTACAGGTTTGTTTAGTCGGCACCTCATTGCTGTATCTCATGAAAGTGAACTACCTCTTGTTGCCAAAGCAGACAGAGATGGTATAAGTTGCACAGGTGACTGGTTACAAGTTGTACCGGGTAGTGGAAACTTAGCCTTGGCTGGTACAGTGGAATGGGATACGAGTAAGATACACAACCGAAGTCGATATGTCGGACCTGCTACTGCGGGCCCTCACGTTGAAGCACAAATGCATGCTTCGTACAACCGACCCACTTCTTCTTCAGATTATCCCTCTACAGGTAATGCACCTTCTGATGCTCTTCTGCACAGGGCCATTCAAAGCGGAGATATGCAAAGGGCTACGACTTGTCTTTACCCGACAGGGGATTTGTTCTGGGACGAGTCTGTACAGAAGAACAACAACTTCCACGAAGACTATTTGACTTACGCAAACGAATGCATTGGCGTTGAAGG
>Ga0098043_1000157_pt1 | contig 21940 bp, 16 predicted proteins | sample 9B_taG_FD_92581 | JGI IMG/M metagenome (GOLD analysis project Ga0098043, IMG submission 92581) | Marine viral communities from the Subarctic Pacific Ocean - 9B_ETSP_OMZ_AT15188_CsCl metaG | ecosystem: Environmental > Aquatic > Marine > Oceanic | place: Subarctic Pacific Ocean | collected 2015-01-10 | reverse complement strand
TGTACCAGTATGTTTAACAACTCTTATCTTACCTGCTGATGAAGATGTGTTATACATTAAAACAGTTCTTGATATATTTGCATCATAAACTGATAAAGACATTCTATCGTGATGACCAGCTTGAAATTCTACTTCAGAACCAGCAGTTAAACTTCCATCACTATTACAATAATATGCTTTTACATAACCTTTACTGCCACCACTTTCTGTATTGTAAGTAAACATATAAACATCGTATGTTGGGTTATAACTCATAAAATTTGAACACATTTGCCTGATATGGCTTGTAGTTCCATCTGCTACTTTTACATTATATATTGTGCTTGTACTACTATCAGTTTCTGTGAAATCACCTGAAGCAAAGTCGTAAGGATTTGTAGAACTTTGTTTTGCACCGACATTTGCAGTACCAATCCATGGTTGATAATAACTTCCACTCCATGCTTCAAACCCAAATACAAGTCTTGATTTAGTAGCATCATAAAGAGCCATGTTAAAAATAGTAGTACCACCACTATGATATACATAAGGAGTACCTCTGTAATATGTACTTGCAGTCTTTATTATGCAATCTATTGTGCCATAGTAACTATTGCCACCATCCCCATAAACATGTATATGTTGGTCTGTATTAGGGTCGTATGTAGTGTAAGAACCAACCCCTCTTTCATCATCATAAATTCTAGCTGCTGTTGTAGCAGAACCTATTGATGTATTAGAATAAGCTGCTGAAAACGAACCAGTAAACTCTTTTCCATTTAATTTAGACAAGTTCCCATCAGTAATACTATTTACATCTGTAATACTTGTTATTGCTATTCCATTTAATTTTGATATTTCATTAGCCATTATGCGTGTTCTATAACATCAAGGCTTGGCATAAACAATACGCTTGTAGTTGTTAATGCTACACCTACTCGTTGTAAAAAATGCCCTGAACCTGGAACTGTATGACTTACAGCACCATCATCAGTTACATATAATTCTTCACCTTGTGTCAGGCTTAGTGCTGTGTCATTGTATATACCATATATTAATATTTTTTTATTACTACCTGCATCTTCAAGAGCCACACCTACTGCTGGCATGTGAGCTTCTGAATCATTATCTGCGTGTTCATATTCTCCATCTGAATGTAAATAAACAACCATTCCTGCTGTTACACCACTCTTTAATGTGCCTTTTATAACTAAACCTGTACCTTTACCATTAGCTGGTGTGTTATCACCTAATACAATCTGACCTTCATTACCAAGTGTTACTGTCTTATCATCACCAAGTGTTAAATCACCTGCAAGAGTTAAAGAACCATCTGCTAATGTAAGTAGGTCTGTATCATCAGTATGACCAATAGTTGTGCCATTTGTAATTACATTATCAACTGTAAGCGTGTCAAGCGTCCCAGTTCTAGTAATGTTGCTTTGAACTCCTGTAGTTACTGTAGCTGCTGTACCACTTACGTTACCAGTTACGTTACCAGTTAACGCTCCAGCAAAAGCTGTAGCAGTTACTGTGCCTGTGCTTGGGTTATATGTTAAATTGCCATCCATTTCTAACCCTACATTACCAGTAGAACTTGTACCATCTTCAACAAAAGTAATTAAGTTATTTTCATCTGTGCTTTCATTATCTGTAACCAGAACATGAGATGAATTAGTAGCATTAGTAGCTGTTGCTGAATTACCAGAGTACCCAGATGATGTAATAGTTCCTAGTGATGCACCTGCATCTGCAAATGTAATTGTTCCACCATCTGCGTTTAGTTCTATGTTTGCTTCAGCATCAAGAGTAATACTACCTGATCCAAGAGAATCAATCTCTGCTATTACAGGAGTTGTTAATGTTTTGTTAGTAAGTGTCTGTGTAGCAACTGTGCTTACAAGTTCTCCGTTACCACCTGCTGGTAGTGTTAGAGTGTTAGTTACACCTTCACTATGTGCTTGTGCTTTTATCGTTTGCCCATGCGTATTCGCTTCACAATTTAAAATAATAGTACCTGGGTTGTTACCACCTGTTGTGTTACCTTGTATCTCAACTTTACCTGTACCATGTGGTGCTAATTTTATATTTCTATTACTTGCATCAGTAATAATTGAGTTAGTTTGCACATCTAAATTACCACCAAGATGTGGATCACTATCATCTGCTACATTTGATATTGCACCTGATGTTGCAAGACCTGACACAACTACGCTTCTAGCAACTTTTTTTAATGCACCGTCAGTTGCATCTATTGCTAAAAATGTATCAGTATTATCAATGTTTGTTATAGCAGATAAATCTGTAACTGCTGTTGATGCAAATGCACTACCAGTACCAATAAGTAAGTTACCTGAAGTATTTGTAGCCATTGCTAAAGCATCTGTAGTAACTGTGCCATCAAAGTAAGCGTCTTTAAATTCAAGTGAGCTTGTACCTAGGTCAACATCGTTGTCTGTGACTGGTGCTAAAGCTCCATCAATTAACTTGATTTGATCATCCGCACCTGCTCTAAAAATAATATTGTTATCTGTACCAAAATCTATATCGTTGTCAGCATCCCTACCTATAACAAGACTGTTATGTGTTATAGCTGTTATAGATGTTACAGCACCACCAGTTAATACTGCTGTGCCACCAACTGTAATTGCATCAGCTTCTAGTGTTCCATCAAAGAAACCATCTTTAAATTGTAAAGAAGATGATCCGAGGTCAACATCATCATCTGTTACAGGTAATAATGCACCATCAGTAAGTTTTATTTGACCAGCATTATCAATTTTAAAAATAATATTATTATCAGTAGCAAAGTTAATCGTGGCATCAGATGCACCATAACCTAAAATTAATCCAGTATTATAAATAGTATTTGTCCATGCTGGTTTACCACTACTTACTTCTAACACTTGCCCTGTGCTACCTATACCAAGTCTTTTTAAAACTGTAGAAGAATCAGCATAAGGTATATCTCCTGTAGCTTGGCTATCAAATATATGTCCTGTTCCGTCAGTATGCTCGTACTCGGTCTGAGTCATCTGACTTCCTACCGATTTATGTTGAAACTCATTGCTCATGATGTTTTGACCTCCGTCATTTCTAATGTTAACAATCTTGTTTGGTCTGGTGCAACCCCACGTGTTGCGTAAACTCTTGATGATGTTAATGCATCGCTATATTTTAAATTTACAAAATGCGTTGTACCATCTGGATCTTGCAGTTGTACAAACGGTTCTTTTCTTAATGTTTCTAATGTACCTATATCTGTTGATAGTACACCAGTATTTCTTACTCTTCGTAGTTGTAAAGATCTTTTGTCAGACATTTTTATCACAGCAGTCCATCTTCTATAATCAATAGGATTCCATGCCGCATGAAATACAAGTGAGTTTATTCTAGGAGATACTGCTATGTCATCTGTAGTAAATATTAGTTTAAATCTAATACGGTCAAAGTTAATAAGTGCAGATGAAAAATCACCAGCTATAGTTTGACCACTTGATGTAAATGTACCTGTGCCAAACGTATTCCAACCTATATTGTCGTTATCTGTATCATCATCTACTTTATAAAATATTTGCACATTTTTACTTGATGATAAATTTTGACCAGTTAAAGTTAGCTTGATTGCTGATTTGTTTATATCAGGATAGTTAAAGTTAACATAAGGTGTATAAAACTCTCCAGTAAGTCTGTGTTCAATAACAGAGTTTAATGCAGGGTTTTCGTTTCTTATAGGCATTCTTATTCTAAAAGCTCTAGGCTCTTTGTTGTTATTGCTATCAGATGAGTCATCATTAATTAAATTACCTAAACAAAACAAACTTGTTCTTTCTGATCCTTTAAATTTACCCATAGCATTAATATCAGATACCTCAAAACTAGCTAGTGTATGAGGCACATCTTCTGATGGACTGCCAGGTTCTTCTTGTTGTGTACGTACAGACAACAATTTAATTGTTCTAGATACGTTGGCTCCTGAAAAAGAGTACGGAAAAGTGTATGGGAAACCTGAACTCTCAGACGCTAAATCATCTGCTAGTGCGACAAACAGATTATTCCTGTCTTGTGTTAGTGCAGTTACACGACCTCCAAATCCTCTAAATGCAGGAGCCTTAAAAATATATGATAAATCTGTAAAGACATAAGCACCATCAAAGTTACCTACATCTATTCTAAAAAATGCTTGGTCACCACCACCTGCAAATATTGCGCCTGACCTTCCTTGTGCAGCTTTAAAGTTTGCATCATCAGGAAACAAGTTTGCTTCAGGTTGTAAATCTAAAAATTTGTTTGTGCTTCTTGAATATTGAAATAAGCCATCTTCTCTACCAACATACAACCTATCGTTAGCAGAAAATAAATTAGTAATGTCTCTGTCACTATCACCACATTGTATTTCGCTACCAAAATTAGCTGTGTCGCTAGGGTCTGTAGATATAGATATTTGATTAGTCCTACTTTTAAATAATGCAAAGTCTCCACTTGCGTTTCTTGCTCTTGTAAAAAACTCAGCAAATCTATTATTACCAGTATTTGTAGAAGGGTTTGCCCATGTTGTTCCATTAGTGCTTCTTAAATAGTTTGCACTTGTACCTCTGCCAGCATACAATGCACCATCAAAACTAATTAAATCTGTAATTGTGTAGGCACTATCTATATAAACTGCGTTCCATATTTCATTACCATCATCCCACTTATAAATTGCTCTGCCACAAGCCGCATAAATATTATCAGCAAATTCTTGCGGTTCAGTCCAAGTTGCACCGCCTTCAGGAAAGAATGCTAAATCATCAATAGCAAAAACATCTCCACTTGTAGACAAAGTTATTCTTACCTTAAGACTTGATGCGCTTCCGTCAACAGTAATACTTGTTTGTGATGCAGTAAATGCTGATGTCTCTGTAATTTCATCACCTGATGCTGTAGCTGCAGAGTCTACAATCTGTATCTTTGCATTACCTGATCCTGATATTCTTCTAAGATATACATGAGCAAATACTTTTTTGCTTTGAAATAAAGTTGGACTGTTAATAGTTTGTTCTATATATCCACCATTTGATGTTGCTGTTATTTGTCCACCACGGTTACCATTTTTTACATAAGTTGTTTGAGATGCAAGGGATGCATTATTTGTATCGTAGTCTGTTAAATCAAAAGAACTATCACTTGCAAGCTGTTCAAACCTACCATTTCTTATAAGTACATCAGTTTCATCCTGTAAATATCCAAGCACAAGTTCGTTTCTAAACATACCAAGAACTCCATCAGAATAACCATATCTTGCTCTTGCTCTGTTTGATTCAGTAGCTGTACCAAATCTAGAAAATGTTGATAGCCCAAAGCCTCTGTGCCATGAGTCCTGATCTAATACTAAACCAATGTCAGGTGATTGTTGTTGATAGTTTGCAGAGTCAGACGCTTGCCTTGGTGGTGCAGGAGATACATGATCTATTCTCCATCCGCCAGGCACATTAGGTGCGTCTCTAAATAACTTTAAACCAATTTTATTAGTAGAACCATCTGTTTTACTAAGAACTATATCTGAACTATAAGGAGACGTAGCCACTATACAACACCTTTGTATAACGTAATTGGTGCCATTGCACCATGATTCTGTGCAACTAAATTAGCAAAATGTGTATATCTTCTTTGTGCAGCATTTAAATCAGATACATCTAACTGATCAATATCTTGTTGGAACCACAATGATGCGGCAACATGATATAAATACCTTGCTTGCCTTTCATCTATTTCCATAGTATCTGAACCAGAAGATACAGGTGACAAGTGTCCCATGCCTCTTACAAGTATATTCCTGTCACCAACTGCTCCTTGCAATAAAACAATATCATTGCCTTCTTCTCTCCATGTAGTAATTCTATTACCAAGAATCTGAGGTATATTTGTAAATCCTGCTGTTACAAGAAGCTGATCTGCATAAAATACAAATGCAGTACCACTACTTACCTGAACACCACACTTAATTGTACTGCTAACACCGTCAGCTACCAGGGAGTGTGTAAGTCTTTCCCAACCATTACCGCTATGTGTTGCGGAACTTGTAGATACTGTACCACTATCAAGCTGTATAGCTGCAGATATTCTTGATGCTGTTTTACTATATACCCAGATACCCATATTTATTTCTTCACCAACATAGTTAGTGCTTGATGGTACTGTTTGCAATAAAGTTCCTACATTTGATGCAGCAACTGTACATTTACCAGATTGACTTCCTTCAAAAACAACCCAGTTATCTGGTGTTGTTGTGTCTGATTCTGCTACCAAAGTAATATTTGACGTAGCCCAGTCTGTGCTTATAGTTGAGTTTTCAAAATCACAATTAAGAGTAGACACTAAATTATTAGCAAATGTTTTAACTTCTATTCTTGTTTCTTCATATATTTGTCTTACAAAGTTTTGAGGTATAGTAGATGGTCTTGGATACCTTGGTACATTTACTGCACCAGTTGTAGTTCTATCTAGTATTTCTTGATATAGTCTTGGAAATGATTGTAGTCTTGCGTCATTTAATGTGTCACGTAACTGATCAGGATCATATCTGTAAAGCTCAAATGTAGCTTGTGTGCTACTATCTGATGTTAAAGCAGTACCTGATACAGTAATTGTTCCAGAACTAGCTGTATAGTCTGTTACACGCCTTACAGTATCATGATTATTAGCACTTGTAATCTTAATAAACGTGTCATTAAGTGAATCATCATTATTAAATCCAGAGTCTGTAAGCTCTGTTGAGACAACTGATGTGTTTGCTGCAATAGCAGTTGTAGTTGTAAATGATCCTATAAATGCACCAATAGTTCTACCAAATGCAGGTAGCATTGTATTTAATGAAGTTGTTGCCACTATACTGGTATCTCCGTTGTTTTGCCTGTTTCTAGGTCAACTCTAATTTTAAGTGGTCTTTGTAGTCCACTCTTTTCTGTTTTCATAAATAAAATATCTTGAGCAACTACTTTGCCAGTTGCAGGGTCAACAATGTTAAACATATTCATCATTGACATTCTGCTTCGCATTTTACGCTCCGCCATACGTAATCGGTTCTCATAGACAGTAGACCCTTTCTCTGTATCTCTGTGTTTTCTAACCTCTTCGTATGCCTTTTGACCTGCTTTAGTATCATCGCTATGTTTTGTTGCTAAGTCACCTGCCATCTGTGCATGTGATTCAACATCTCCATAACCAATCTTACCTTCAGGTATGACCATCTTAAGTTTTCTACCATTCTTTACTACTTCATGTTCTGAAACAGTAATCTCAGGTTTATCTCTAAAAATATTGTTTTTGTTAGACTTAGTATACTTACCCATTGATGTCTATTCTGTGGTCAATATCGTGACTTGTTAGTCCATATTGTATATTTAAAACTGCACTATCAGATGTTACCCTAATCATTTTAAGATTTTTAAGTTGATCTTCTCCAAAAACTTTAAGTTCTTGACCAGCACTTACAAGAAACCCGATTGCGTCAGTAGGGTTTGTGCCATCTACTCTCACTCTCATAGCTCCAGTTTCAACCGACATTATTGCATAGTTTACATCTGTTGGTACTGTAAGCCCTGTAGCAGTAGATACAGTTAATTTTTGATGTCCAAATGCCATCTTCTCTCCTTTAGATAAGGTGAGGAAGTTCTAAATTAAATAATCTAGTTATTGTTTAAACCTCACCCTATCAACTATTCATTTGTTTATGCGTCAGAACCAGCGATTCCGATCCAACCATTAGTTGAACCTGTCCATGTTAAAATGGCAGTTTCATTTTGTGTTGGAGTACAGATAGTTCCAGTTGTGCTAGAACCATTCCATCCTCTAATTGTAATTATTTCTGAAGCGTCAGCTGTATTGCTAATTACAAAACTTCCAGAACTGTGATCTGCATAAAGATCTGTACCAACTGTACCCGTACCAGAAGTCGCATCATTAGTATGATCTCTTAAGTCAGGAAGATCACAATTTTTATTTCCTCCTGCTGGATCAATAAACTGATACTTTGCAGATGTTGCAGTCAAACTTGGTGTGCCTGACTGTACTTCTGCTGAATTGTATTTCGTGCCTTGTGACATGATTTATTCTCCTATTTTTGGTAATTTAATTTTTTGAGGTTTTGGTTTCTCCGTTTCCATCTTGGGGAGCTGCTCTTCTTCTTGCGATCTCTGAGATGCTTCTACCTTTGCAGGGAGCTTCATCAGTCCGCCTTTCTTAAGATACCCAACGATGCTTTCTGGAAACATCCTGGCTTTTATTCTTTCCAGTTTTGTATCTCCTTTTTCTAGAGATAATTTAGGAAGATGTACAAAAGCCATGGTAGGATCATCAGACCATTCAGGTTCAGGTAAACTGTCAAGTTTCTGTTCTTTCAGATAATCTTCAAGAACTTCTTCCCAACGTCTATCTAACTTGATTTCTGCAATAATAGATTTCCATCTATTTGTTATGGTAGTCATTTCTTCTTACCTCTCCTACCTCTTCTTCGTTTCCCAGCTTTAACTTGATTGGAAGGAGCAACCCTTTCAACCACGCTGGAAGACGGAGAACCAATAATTTCTTCTTTAGTTCTTACAAAGACTGGTATATAGTCTCCGTAAGTTTGCAATGAACCACCGACAAATTTTGTTCGTTTTTTTACTTTAGATAAATAATGATTAACCATATCTGGTCTCACTTTAAATTCATCTCCAGAAGTTGCTTTGTAAATTGTTACTCTGTCATCATCTGGTTTAAGTGTTTTAACGTAAAAATTTTGTTCAGTAGTCATAGCTTATTAGTTAGATGATTGCAGTCCTACTGCATCACCGACCATTTCAACACCCCATACACCAGATACTTCAATTTCACCCCATTCACCAACCATAACCATTTCAGTACCTCTTAGAGATGCGTCTCTTTCTTCTTCAGCTTCCATTTCGTGAGCCATACCAAGTGCAAGAGCTTCTCTTACGAAAATTGCACCTTTAGCATCGTCACCGCTGTCTCTACCAATAACACCAGATTCAAAGATTGGAACACCAAAGAACCTTTCGTTTCCTCTAAAGTAATTTGTTATTACATCTTCTGTAATACCTTGTGGAATTGGTTGAGCTGCCATACCACCAGAACCACCTGCTTGAATAGATGTAACCTCTTGTGCAAATCTTCTGATTTGTTCAGGGTGGAATACACCATTAGGTTGTCCTGGAGCGATACCAACATCTGCGCTGTTATCTGTTTTTAAGAATGATACTGCACCAGCAATTTGCCTTAATGTTAAAGCATTACCTGCAGAACCAATTTGATTGTCAAAACCTGGGAATAACTGTACCAAGTCATCTTCAAGTAATCTACCTAAAGCTGCACCTTGTACGTCACCTACGTGTGACAATATATCTTCGTTGTTTTGTCTTGTTAATCTGTCAGAAACAAATACCAAAATACCATGCTCTGAGCTAGTTACGCTCTTGATGGTTACTGATAGTTGTTGTGGTGTAGCGATATCGACACCCTCTGTAAGAGCTGCAGCATTGTTTCTACCCCAAATAGGAATATCAACTTGCTTTGCGCCTTGAGGAATATCGTATCTGCTTACCAACTGGTTTGTAGGACCAGCAGGCTCAATCTGTGATATTGCAGAAGCAATAACTGTTGACGACACGCTAGACAAATTAGAACTTGACGATAATGTCAATCCTGTTGCCATAATTTTTTATCCTTTTTTATAGGTTGTAATAACCTTTATTTTTAATTTCTTTCTTCGCTGCACGATACTGTGTAGCATCTATTTGGCCATCTGCCATTAGTTGAGAAAGATCGGATATAGTAGAAACCCTGCCTGCTGCACCAACTTTAGGTGCGCCTGCTGTACTTGGTGGCGCTTGAGTTTGCGGTTCTGGCTCAGGAGCTACAGCTTTTGGAGTTTCCTTAGGCGTTTTCATCTTGTTGATATTTCTTTGCGCAAGATTAATAAGTTGCGCAGTTGACATATCTTGAGTCCAACCTTGCCATACTTGCTGATCATTTTCAGCAACAGACAATCCTGCCTCTTGAATCATTTGCCTTGTGGTCTCCGCTAGTAATTCAAGCTCAGCATTGTTAGCTTTTGGCTCTTCTTTTGGAGGAGCTTCATTCTTTTCATTTAGCTTTTGCTTGTAATATTCTACCTGTTGTTCAGGTTCAAGCTGTTCTACTTGAGCCTTTTCCACACCCTCAGTAAACCTTAGTACAGGTTCTAACCTTTTATCGATCATCTCCTGTATCTCTTTCTGTTGACTTGCTGTGTAATTAGCAAATTTACCTTGAAAAGAATTTAATGCTTCTTTACTTGCGTCTGCCGCAGCTTTAGCAGTAAGTTCTGCAATCTTTTCAGTTGTAAGAGATTCATCTGCTTTGACTTCTTGTTGTTGCCCTTGAGCTTCTACTGGTGTCTGTGCAGCATCATTTACTTTTTCAGCTATCTGCTGTTCTTCTGCCGTAACAGTTTCTTCTTGTTGTTCTGAAGCCTTAACTTCCTTATCGTCTATCATGAGCCGTAACCCTTTCAATTCCGCATAGACATGCGTTTTTTATTAAAATAACATCTATACCTGTGCAAAGTCAACAGGTCCGCCGTTTTTATAGACAGCTGCTTCTATTCTATCGTATCTATTATAGAAGTCTTCTAGGTTTTTATTATCAGCATGTACAAGTGATGAAGTGTAACCCCATCTAAATAAAAATCCATCTAAGCCAGGATCAAGTTTTCTAAGCTGAACCTTTGATGCAGATATAAGTTTATTAATTTGTTTTAACTCTTCTATGTCTTCTAATGCTTCTCTTTCTGCATCAGTACCTCTTAACCATTGACTTCTTAAAACTTGCGCAGCTTCTGGATTATCCCTGCTTTGTATTACAGCTTGTTCAATAGATTTCCAAAAATAACCATATTCTTCACGCATTTCAACAAATTCACCTGCAAGTCCTGGTAACTCTTTACCTTGTTTTAATCTTTGTTGCACATAATCAAAATATTCTGATCCCCATTTAATTCTAAAATCTTTTTCTGCTTGTTCTCTATCTTGCCAGTTATATCCTCTTACACTATCCCAATCACCATTAATTACAGTCTCAATATAATCTTGGTATGCAATATCTTCAATCTGTGCTTTATCGCTAAATGTTTTGCCCATCTCATCAAAATATCTTTGCACCTGCTCAAACTCTGCACCAGGTTCAAGTTTTTTTTGCAAAATTTCATACTTAGTTTGTTTTGTTCTATTTTCAGGTTTTAAAATTAAATCTCTAAAATCACTTGGTCTAAATCCAAGGTAATAACCTTGTAGTTCACTTATAGCTAAATTGTTTTCATAGTCTTGTTGTATTGCATTTCTTTCTGTGTAATAGTTAGTAACCTTTGCATCAAAGTCATCACCCATTTCAGCTGACAATGCTCTTGCTTCTGCATTAATTGCTTCAAGTTGTGGGTTATCAAGATCTAATTGTTTTCTTTGAAATCCATTTAAATCTTCATATTTTTTACCATACTGGTCTGCAGATAAGTCGTCTCTCATATTATTTCTTTGTTCCCACACACTAAGAGGTCTTTCTCTAGTACCAAAGAAACCAGAAACAAGTCTTGTAGCTCTTGATTTAAAATCACCACCTTCCATCAAAGTTGATTCTAATGTAAGTGGTAATGCTGAAGTACCAATGTGTTTTGCCCAGTCTGTTCCAAACTCAATATCTCTACCAAGAAAATCAGCTCCTGTAGCTAATTCATAAACTAATCCTGAAACAATAGATGTTCGTCCTTTAAAATAATTAAATATTGGGTTATCTTCTTGTTCTTCTCTAATAGTTTTTTCACCATCAAAAGGATCAAAATAATCAACAGATTTTGTAACAAATCTAGCAAAACTTGTCCAAAAAGATCCAATGCCAACTCTATTGCCGTTTACTTCTATTGTTAAAAATTTACTATCTCTTGGGTCAAGATGGAGTTCTTGACCAGCAGCACTTGCTATAGCAGAATAATGCAGTATGCCAAAACCTGCCATACCTGCTAAAGTTTTTCTTGCCTCAGCACCTTGCACTCCACCTCTTAACACATCTGCTATAAGTGAAAAACTAGCTCTTGTATATCTAGGTGAAAAGAAAATAAATGCTCTTTCTATCGCTTGTTGACTCATTGGTATTCCAGAAGCAGCAGGGTTTAATGCTCCTGTAGATTTATTTAAAAACTGTACATATCCTTTCAAGGCTTCAGCTTTTTCGCCATCAGGTGCATTTTTAAATAATGTATTTCTCATGTACTGGTAACCTTTAAGTCTTAATGTGTCAGAAGAAAACTGAAAGCTTCTTTCAAATGGAGTTAAGGTTGCTTGAAAAGCTTTACCTGCAGCATTTCCTGCTTTTCCAAATCTACCCAAACCTCTTGTAATAGATGAACCACCTCTGTATATATCAGTTGCATATTCTCCAAGCTCACCACCCATAGCTACATATTCATCTAGCAAGCTTATGTCATCTCCATCTACTGTCTTTACAATTACATCACGCATTTCTGACATAAATTGATCTACAGCTTGTGGACTAAACATTACTTTAGCTCCATTTTCTACAGATTTAGCCCATGTTTTAAATGCATTAACATCACCAAGAAATCCTCTTGCTAGTGTAGGCAAACCTTGAAGCAAAGAAAATCCAAAGTCAAAACCAGTTTTTAAAGTTCTTAAAGCATTTCCAACAACTTCAAACTTTCCTGCCATTTCTGTAAATAAATTATCATCTCTAAAACCAGTAAGATCTCTTGCTCTTTTTGCAAGTTGCTCTGCATTTGCCCCAGTAAAGAAAAAGTTTTTAAAATTAGCTGGCAACTCTCTACCATGCTTCATACGAAAAGCGTATGCTGAAGTACCTTTTTCTATGTCTTTTGCTTCTAAAGCTTTTTTAGCTTGTATTAATTTTTTAAAATTTTTACTATCTCCTGCTGCTTCAACTAAATTCTGAAAACCTAATGATTTTAATTTTTTAATATTTTTATTAGTTATTACAAATTTATTATCTGCTATATTTTGAATTACTTTATTTAGTTGAGGTAATTTTACACCAACATCAAAACCAATCCCTGAGTTAGGATTCATAGCAAGAGTATCTAATCTTCTCCTTAAAACATTATCATTCATAGAGCTATATAAATCTCTTGAATATGCTGCATATACATCAGATAAATCTGTTAAATATTTAGTCTGATCACCTTTTGCCATAGCAAGTAATTGCTCTGTGTATTCATTAGGTGTAAAATCTTCTCTTCTAATTTTTCTTGCTTGTTGAGATGCACCTTCTTGACCTAATTTTGTTGACTTTTGATTTATAATTTGATCTACGTTTCTTGATAAAACTCTTCTGCTTACATATGCTGTTCCTGTAATTAGTTTTAAATCAACGCCTTTTGCTATTGCTTGTTTTGCAAGATCAGTAAATCCATATAAATATTGCCCAAGACTCCTAATATGATTATCATTAATTTTGCCTTTATATGTACCATTAGAAAATATTTTATTGTCAACTAAAGCATCTTTGACTTTATCTAATCCTTCTTTACTAGCAATTAAGTTAAGCCATGTTTGATTTTCATCTCTATCTATTTGTTTAGCAATATCATCATAATCAACAACATCTTTTTTCTTTGTAAATTTTCCAACATCAAAAACATCTTCTAAAGCTTCATACATTTGCTTACCATCTACGCCATCAATGCCTGTATTTGCTATTATTCCATTTTTATTTATAAAATCTTTATTCCAAATTTTTACACTATTTACTTTTGCTGCATTTGCAGAAGCCATTGAATTTATTTTTGATCCAATGTTGATATGTTTAAATAAAGCTCTGTCTACATTGTTTTTTAAATTAAGTTTAAAACCTCTACCTTTTAAGGTTTCTAAAGTTTTTGATATTACTCCACCTTTATATACTTCTTCGTTAGTTCCAATTTTTGCAGTTCTTTCTATCTGGTCATCAGCAACTTTAATTACTTGATTAAAATCCATAGTTGATTGAAGCTTTGGTACTTTAGCAACTTTAGCAACTTTAGCACCACCTTGTATCAATCTTCTACCTACGTTAACAGCACCAGCTACAGGTATGTATGTAAGAGGATCTAAGGCTATTTCTAATGGAAGTGCATATTTAAGCGGTAATTCTTTTTCTTGGTACGCTTTTCTTACAGAACCAAAGTAATCAAACAAACCTTTTTCAGGAGTTTCGTTTTGTAATTGTCTTCTTCTTTTTGAAAAATCTCCACTAAATAAATCAAAAGCCAACCCAGCACCTACTTCACCTGGTGCAGAAATTGCATCAAGTGTATTGGTACCTAGTCTTGCAAAAAAATTAGGATTATCTAATGGTGTTGGTTCGGTACCTGCTTGCGTAGCTTGTTTTGCTCTTTCTACAATATCCGCTGATGGAGCCGTTATCTGTTGTTTCTGCTCATCTGCCATAACTTGTGCTTCTTCAGCTAACTTCTTTGCTTCTCTAGCTTTAAGTAGCCTAAGCATATTCGCTTGATTAAATTGTGGACCACTAGGACCTGATACCATTTTATCTCCTTGTAGTTACAACTGTACCACCTACACCATATAGTGGAGATCTTTGTTCTCCTGGTGTAAATGATGCCAAATCATCTTGTACCTCTTCAGGGGTTTTGCCAAATACTGCAGCAGAGCCTAATGCTTGCTGTCTTTGTATTGGGTTAAGATTTGCAAAGTCTGCTTCAGTCGCAGTAGGGTTATATCCTTGAACCAAAGGTAATCCAACATTTACTTCAGGTGGTGCTATAGGAGCAGTTCCTGTAGGTTGTAATGGTGTACTTTGCTGATTCATTGGTTGTGTTATTCTCTGCTCAGGAGAAAGTGTTGCAATAAACTCATCAAGTGTTAATCCGCTTGGTGGCTCAAAGTTTGGATCTAAATATGTGCCTGCTGTACCAATAGTTGGTGTTTGCTGTGAAACAGGTGATTGTGGTTGTTGCATACCTGGTGACATAGGCAACCCTGGTGATGTTGCAAGCTCTTGTTGTAACTGAAGTAATGGACCACCACCAGCTTGTACTATTGCAGCAAGCTGTGCAGGGTTCTGATATATTTGTGTAATATCTTGAAGAAGCCCTCTTCTTCTTGAACCTTCTGCTTGTTGTGCATTTAATCTACTAGAAAAAAACTGTGGTGCATTTTGTGCTTGTATTCTTTCAAGATCTCTTACTTGTTGTCTGTTAGCTTCTTGTCTTTGATCTTCAATAAATTGATCAAATGTAATACCTTCTACAAAATCACCATTTGCATCAAAGTATCCACCAACTCTACCACCAGTCTGCCTTAATACTTCTGCAGTCAAATCTTGTTTTGCTAGGGGAGACAAGCTTTCAACTAATTGTGTTCTTCCATCTTTAGTTTGTAAATCAGCTGTAAGTCTTCCGCCTGTCGCAGATATTGTTCTTAAATTAGTAGCAAGTGCATTAAAATCAGCATTAGTTAATCCTGAAGCAGGTCCTGGTAATACTCCACCAGTTGCTGATATCTGTGCTTGCACAAGATCATTTGCATCACCTGATAGATTACTTCTTAAACCAATCTCTTGACCATATAATTGTAGTGCGGCTTCAATAGCTGGGTTAGGTACAAATCTATCAAACTGTTGAACACCAATTTTATTTCCATCATCATCTAGAACATCCTGCTCTTCAACAACTCTAATAAATAAACTTTCAGGTGCTAGTAATTCAGCTGGAAATCCTGGTAATGAGGAAAATGTATCAATAGGTATTGGTCTGCCTTCAGTATCTGTAGGCAATACAAAACCTGCTTGAGTTAAAAAGTTTTCTAAACTTGCTTGCGGATAATCTGTTGCAGGAAATAATCCAACAACTTTTGTGCCATTAATGGTTTCAAGCACAGGTGCTGAACCACTTGGACCACCTAGACTATCTGAACCATCTGGATCATCTGGATCATCTGTTTCAACTGGCCCCACTTGTTGTGTTTGTCCAGTTCTTGGATCAATAATTGTTTGGTCAGGCGTACCTTGATCTATACCTCTAATTGTATAATTATCGTCATCTGTTTTTACAAATCGTGTACCATTAAGCTCAAATGTTCTTTCAAGCCAAATCGGTATATCTGCATTAGCATTGTCGTTTTCTCTATTTACTGCATCATATAAAGGTCTGTTTGCAGATGGATTTTTTACATTAAATACTTCAAAGTCTTCTGGTCTTAAACTTGTAAGGTTTGGATATGACTCTCTTAACTGTCTTCTTACAACATTATTTTCGTCTCTTTCAAGTTCATATAGAAAATCAAATGCCATCAATGTTTCGTTCTGTTCTGCAGTTCCTGTTGCACCTAATGCATCAGCATTTACAAGAAACAATAAAGTTTCTGTCCTATCTGCTCCACCTGATGGTTCACCAAAAAAACCTGATTTAAGTGTGTACTCATATGTATATCTTCTATATGTTGTACCATCTGGTGATTTAAATGTTGCTTCTAATGTTCTAAACATAGGACCATCAACCCGTTCTCTTAAAAATTCAGAAAACTGTGGATCTTGAACTTGCCTTCTAGTTCTTAAATATTCTTCAGTTCTTTGCTCTTCAGATAACACTTGTACCGTTGATCCTATTTCTAATGGGTTTTGCGCACCAACACCTCCAAATCCAGCAGGGATTGGTGTGCCTTGTGTTAAAACATTTTCTCCTCTTTCTGCTGTTGTTAGCTGTGAACCAAAAGGATTTTCACCAATAGATATAATATCGCCAACTGTTTGTTCTGTAATTGGACTACCTGGCTCCACAGGACTTTGTACAACATTATTTATTCTTTGCACAGATAGATTTGCTTCTTCTGCTAAGTTATTTGCAAGCCTTGCTGCTTCAACAGGAGTATTTGCTTCAAGTGGATATTGTGTTCCGTCTGTATATGTAACTAAAAATCTTGCCATTATCTTATATTAAATGGGTTGCTGATCTTCGGCAACCTTGTTTGTGTAGTTTGTTTTTTTTGTTTTGGATCTGCAGGCTTATCTAAATCTTCTAAGCTTGCAGTAGCTTCTTTAAAAAAGTTATTTATTACTGTATCAAATTCGTTAAATGCTAACTCTATTGAACTGTCTTTCTTTTTTGCCATTTTATCTTCCTAGTCCTGGTGGTAAATCAGCTGTTGGTACTCTCCTGTTACCAGTTCTAGGAGAGGCTATTTGTCTGCCAACTAATTCTTGTTCTCTAAGACTGCCAGGTACTACAGGTCTAGTATTTGTTTCTACCCTGCCTGCTTCTGTAGCTGGTGATCTAGGTGGTTGATTTACAGAACTAAAGTTACCTGCATTAGGTAATTGCGTCTGTCCTTGCGTATTAAGTATATTTTCAGCTATCTGTTTTGCTTCACTACCTGTTGCTCCACCAGTAGCTTCAACTAATTGTTGCAACAAAGGTATCCTTCTTGCCGCTTCACCTTGTAACACTTGTTGAACTTGTTGACTCTTTAAGAATTGTTCTGCTAATAGTTTTGATCTTACTTCAAGTGCATTAGATACACCTGCTTTTCTCAAAGCTGAATCTTGATCAATAAATCCTGTTCTCCATAAGTTGTTGTACAAGTTAAGTTTTCTTTCTTGTTCTTCTGGCGATGTAGGTGTTAACTGAACAATATTCATGTAATGACCTCTTATATCATTTGGTCTAAGTATAGCATCAAGTGGACCTGTTTCTGTTTTACCAAACACAGTAACTTTATCTTGTATTACATTTTCTATGATATGTAACATAATTGAGTTTCTATCCTGTAACCCACGTTGTGCCGCTTCAATATATGCACCAAAGTTAAGTGCTGCTATACCTGCTAGTACAGCAGTATGATATCCAGATGCTGCACCTTTTGGTCTTTGACCTCTTGATACAGCTGGTGCTGTATTATCTTCTATTGCATTTTGCATCATCTGTTGTGCAACTACGATTGAAGATGGTGGATCAGGTGTCTCAGATTGCGTTATCTGTACATTCTGTGGTAAGAAGTTTTTTGCACCAGGGGTTTCTTCATACTGCTCCATGACCTGTTCAGTAATTCCTGGAGGTCCTCTGAAGTCTCTTGTAGGCCATGCAGCATTTCCAACAATATCAAGATACTGAGAAGCTAACCTTGATTCTGCTCTAAGCATTTCAAAGTTACCACTTAGTATTCCTCTGTATAATGTAGAAGGTTCGTTGCCATCAGTCATTAGACCTGTATGAGGCCAATACATAGTGAATGGTAATGTTTTGTAGCCATGTCGCTTTGGCTCTAATGCAAACTTACCATCCGCCATGTAACACACTTGACTGTGAGTCCAGGTTTCCACAAACTCTACCGTACCCTCATCAGCACCCTCCCATGAAGGGAAATGGGCTTTTACCCATGATGCGTCAATTTCATAAAAATGCATGACCCATCTTGGTTCTTGTAAATTGTTGGTATCCCATACCATCATCTTTGGATTTATGCATGTTGAAGTTATTGGCCAGTTAATATTTCTTCTGTCTAAAACATCTTGTAATTGTTCTCTGTATGATTGATCATCACCATCTTGTGGTGGTTCTGGGAAATCGTCCCACCTGTTTGCAGCAAACTCTGTTTTTTCAAACGCAATCCCGTATAAAGCCATGTGTTTTGCTGTTTCTCTACGAGTTGGGGAAAATTGTTCAAGCATGTGATTTGCACCACGTAAAAACTTCTCAAGTAGTTCTGCTCTTGCTTGACCTTTTGGTCCTGGTGGCGGAACTGAAATATCTAAAAACTGCGGAGTTACGTGTGCTACTAATGTGTTGACTGTTGAGTGTGCTGTACCAAGTCTTACCTGAGATCCTGTCTCTGGAACATCAAAGTCAAAGTTTGATAAATAAAAATCTTCTGCTTCCTCACAGTTATCAAAAAAATCTTGAAACTCAGACCTTTTAGCATTTAGTGTTGACTTTACCCAATCAATAGATAGTAAAGGTTCTTCTAATGGGTTTGCACTTTCTCGTGCTATTTCTTCTCTTGGGTCTGCGCTACCACCAGCGCCACCGCCATAATTCATTGTCATAGGTTATCCTTGTTCAGCTAATTCTTTTCTCATCTGTCTCCAGCGAATTATCCTACCACCCTTTTGATTGTAGTTATTATTAAGTGGCTTTATGCCTCTTCGTGACATAGGCATGGCAAATTGTTCTCCTGTTTCTATGGCAGGATCACAAGCCATAAGTGCCAAACATTCAGCATCTACCCAGTCATCATTCGCACCAGATACAGTATAAAAAGAATGCCCTCTGTTAGATGTTTCCCTATGAGCAATATCTTCTAACTGACTTATTAGTTTAACCCAACTCTGTGGAAATGCAACAGTCTCTTTTTCAAGAGATATAGCATAATCTAAAAATAATTGATATTTTTTTTGCGGAGTAAAATTGTATCCAACAACAGGAATAGACAACTCCATAAGTTCACGATATAAAACATCTTCACCAAACTTACCACCCAATCCTGTAGAGTCCATATATACTTCTTCAATGCCCCATTTTTCTGCAGCAGCTTTTATTGTTTCTACTTGCAAAGTCCAGTCTGTCTTAATTAATTCTATTGCTGTGACTGAGTGCCTTGAAACCCTGTCCTTTATAATCATCACAGTAGGATCGTTGTTTCTTCCCAAGTCAAGACCAGCTACATAGCTTCTTCCATCTTCTGGTCCAATCATTTCGTATGTGCCATGGGAGTATGCTTTAGATATATTTTTAAAAAAGTTACCTGCACCTTCTGGTTGCTTAGCCATATAGAACCTATCCCATATACCTTCAGTCAAAGATGCTTTCTCTTCTTGTATTTCTAATTTGTCTTCTTCTGTAAGGTAGGGGTTGTCAAAGGTGGATGCATGAAAAGCTCTACGCCGATCCGAAGGGTTTTCTTTTGCAATCTTGTAGTTCCTAGCAAACCAATGCTGGGTGCTATCTGGAGGAACACCCTCAACAATAGCCCTACCCAATCTTCCTGGTGAGTTAAGTGTAGGTCTGACCTTGTTCCACGCAGCTTCTTTGATGTCTTGGGATTCCGCCATGTGTAGAAAATCAAGACCTACAGTTTGAAGTCCTTCTGGGTTGTCAGCAGACTTTAGTTCCCAAAATACAGATTGTCTCCATCTGTTAGGTAACCAGTTGCCTTTCTCGTCTTTTAAATCTAACCACACATGAAGGTCGTCTTGTTTAAACCCTCCGCCTCTACCACCAGCTTGTGCTTTGGTTCTTGTTTTACGAACTATGTGTTTTGGAATAAATGCCTGCATCTCATTCCATACCTGTAACATTTGCGCACGTGTAGGCGCTACTGTCCATATATGTATTGGTGGCACAAGACCTGCTTGTTCTGCAGTTAGCTTTTCTTTTTTTCCTGGGAACTGGACTGGTTGGATACTGGCTTGTCTGATGACGTGTAATACTTCCTGAAGAGCTGATCTAGTTTTACCTGCTCGTCTTCCAGCTTGTACAAATTTAATTTTAGCTTTAGATTCATGCATCTCCTTTTGCCAGGGATAGGCTTCGTACATATTACTCAAAGTTAGGTAATCCGTCCGCTGAGTAATCAAGTGATGGTGTATCGCTATTGTCCTGCACCATACCTGGTTGTTGTTTATCATTCATAAAATACTTAATCTCTGGTCTGCTGTTAATCGGCTCCATAAACTCTAAGTATCCTTGTGCCATCATCTTAAGTGCAAAGTTAACACCCGCACTACCAGACGCTTTTGCACGCTCAAGGTGCATAAAACTTATGACTGCAGACTCATGTGCATAAACAGTATCAAGATGTGATTTTTTAATTCTTGATTTTTTACTGCTAGGAAATATTGGGTACTCACCAGTATTTCTATAGTCGGCTAGTCTCTTGCTGAAGGACGCAGTCCTTTCAATTTTTTTTTCTAGCTTATCTATGTCCCACCCAAACTCATCACATATCTCTGAGAGTCCGTCAAGACTAGAACCGAATACAGGCAATAGTATATATACCTGTTTTAGTTGCCTAGTCCACAGCTTCCACTCAGGTATCGCCTTAAGAACCCTGCGTTCTATCTCGGATACACCAGAGCTAGACTTAGCTAGCATATTACTTAACGTCATATTCCTCCTTGACGCATAATTTATTATGAGTATATAATTTTTTTACGGCAAATGTAACCGCACAGTAACGGAGCAGGTAGCCAGGTCACTACAAAAAGATCAAAACCTGCAGGGTTACTCCTACTGGGGGTCTAGCGATGCCCCAGGACAAACAGAGTGGTGTAGGGACGGGAACACCGATACTCCAATGTCAGGGAAGTTAGCGATATTTGCAAGAGGCATAACCAACGAACGCACAGTAAAGCGCTCCTATAAGGGGCGGCGTGTATCTAAAACCATCTCCCCCTTCTAAGAACTACCCCCTCCGTACCGTATTTCAACGCTCTGGGTACTACATACACATTCTACATAATGATGGCGGTCTATCGGCGGTAAAATATACGGCATACGTACGTAATAATATTTTTAAACCTACCGCAAAGCTAGATTAAACCTACCGCACCGTTCAACGCTATCAGAACTAAGTTTAAAGCTAAAAAAATCTCCCTTCCATAGATGAACTCTTATAAATGTTTGAGTTGGTTACAAGGAATTTTAAACCTAATTCTAATATTTTATTGATAATATTTGACCAGCTTTGAACCTTCATGTAGACTTTACTTTAACGGTTGTAAATTTTTACAACTAAAAACAAGTTCAAAGGGAGTAAACCAAATGAACACATCAATAATAAACTCAAAACTTAAAGCTAAAGATCTAGGCTTAATTAAAGCTGAATACCAAGCGTCCAATAGGGTAGCGGGCAATGAAAATAAAGCGTTTCGTCAGCTTTGCAACAAAGCATACGGTATGAACTGGGATCTAACTACAAGCAAT
>Ga0098043_1000156_pt1 | contig 21963 bp, 15 predicted proteins | sample 9B_taG_FD_92581 | JGI IMG/M metagenome (GOLD analysis project Ga0098043, IMG submission 92581) | Marine viral communities from the Subarctic Pacific Ocean - 9B_ETSP_OMZ_AT15188_CsCl metaG | ecosystem: Environmental > Aquatic > Marine > Oceanic | place: Subarctic Pacific Ocean | collected 2015-01-10 | reverse complement strand
TTAACCTGCATACTTATACTTAATGAGAAAAAGAAGAAGGAACAACTATTAGATATGAATCATAAAATATCTAAGATGATTAATGATGGTGAGGATGTCTTTGAGATAGTTGATTTTGTCGAACAAGAGGTTGGCAAGATAGGTAATGTTAGTAAGGACAATATAGTAGATGTTTCTCAGCAACTCAATGGACTTATGAAAAGCATTGAGTATAAAATGAACAATGAGGGTCTAAATGGAATAACAACAGGTTTTGAAAGCCTTGATAAATTTACAGGTGGATGGCAAGAGACTGACCTAGTCATCGTGGGGGGTGCTAGCTCAATGGGGAAAACTTCTCTTGCCCTTGCCTTTGCATTTAATAGTGCATTCTATGGTAAAACACCTACCTGCTTATTCTCTTATGAGATGAGTTCACAACAGCTACTGAGCAGGCTTGTATCATCTGACTCAGGAATAGATAATAAATGGATAATGAAAGGAACATTAGACCAAACAGAATTAAGTAAAATATATGAAAGTGTAGGAAGAATAGAAAGAGTACCCCTGTATGTTGATGAATGCTCCTCCTCCTCTCTAAAACATCTTCTTAACAGGATAAGACAATACGTTATAACCAAGAAGGTGAAGTTATTTATGGTTGACTACCTACAACTAGTATCTAACGATAAAAAAGGGAGGAGCAGAGAGCAGGAAGTTTCTGAGGTTGCTAGAGCACTAAAGAATATAGCAAAAGAACTTAATGTAACTATTATTGCTCTATCCCAACTGAACAGAGGTGTAGGTCAAAGGTCTGAAAGTAGACCAACTATAGCTGACCTAAGAGAGTCAGGAGAAATAGAACAAGCAGCAGATGTTGTGGTCTTGGTTTATAGACCAGAGTATTATGGTATAACGCAGGATGATAAAGGAAATAGCACAGAAGGATTGGCAGAAATTATATTTGCTAAAGGTAGGAATATTGGAACAGGCGTTCTGGGATTGAAATTTCAGAGGGAGTTAACTAAGTTTCATGAAATACAAGAGTAAAAAAAAGAAAAAGGAAGATATGATAAGGGGCAAGCATGCTGAAAAAGAGTATGCTAAACTCTATAAGAATGTAAGGCTCCCAACAGAAGAAGAAGATTGCAGTGAGCATTGGGATTTAGAAATAAATGGAGTTAAGATAGATGTTAAAGCAATTAAAAAAAACGATGAGAACATACATTTTGTTGAGTTTAAGAATGTTTTAGGTAAAAGGGGATGGCTCTATGGTGAGGCAGATGGTTTTGCCTTTGAGACAGAAGATTATTGGATAGAGGTTAAAAAAGATGACTTACAAGAGTTTGTTCACGACAAATGTATAGACAAGGTTAAAGGTTGGGATTTCTACGAGATGGCAACCAGGCCAGGGGCTAAAGATTTATTTACAAAAATTAAAACAATAGACTTATGTTATATAGGGAAGATGAAGAAGAAGGTATAATTTGTTCAATATGTAGGAAGGAATTGCTATGGAACTCTGACTTTGATTATGATGATTATGGTTTGGAGGGTGATGGAATTGTGGGCCACTACACTTGCAGAAATAAAATGTGTCACGTAGAGGATATACAGATATTTACAAAATGAGAAAACAAATATGGCACATTGAACTTGAGTACGAATGGAACACTTGGAGAATGGTGAAGGGTGTTAGAAAAGACACGCAAAAAAAGAATAAAGAAACATACGTTACTGCTGCAATTGGAGACACTTTAAAAGAATTAAATGACAATGAGTTTTTAATATCTAGAATGAAAAGAATAGTAAAGTCAACGCAAAATGTTGATGTTAAAATAACTGGATGGAAATGGAGAGAGAAATGTGGAATGAGCAATGATGTACATTAAAATAAGGGTGCCTGTGTGAGGTTTTTAGATTTGGTCATCACCAACCTCAAATTGTGTTCTTTGACAGGTGCCCTTATATTAACTGAGTATTAATTAATATATATATTATGTGTTATACAACAATTAAAATACATGCAGAGCAGTTGGCAGGAAGGCTAGCTCAAAAGAAAATAGAAAAAAAATATGAAGCTATGGGGTTTTCACCTTACGAGGAAACTTATGATAATTACGTGGGTGCAAAATATACAGAAGACGCTGAGAAAGATTACAATAAACACTACGACTATTTCTTAGAAATAATACTGAGTAAAAGTATTAGTGTAAAAAAACCAGAGGAAGTTTCTCTGGACGAGTAGTTAATTTATTACTAATTTAATTTAATTTATTATGAAGAAAGCATTTTTTTTCGTGTTTATACTCTTGTCGTTTCAAGGGTTTGCACAAGTTAAGACTGGAGTTTACAGTGTAAATGAAACTGTTAATTTTGACTGGTCAGAGGGGGAGGAAATTAATTCCTACATTTCTGAAGGCTCAAGGTTAATGCACATAACTGATTGGGGATTTAGAATATATAGAAAACATAAAGATACAGGGAATAGTTTTCCTGCTATATATATAGGTCTTGATTCAGATGGCTATCATTGTTATGCTGTTCCATTTGGGGACAGGTTGGAAGTGAGTGGAGATATGGCTGTTTTGTTTTATAATTTCAACAATGAAACAGGCTGGTATAAAAGCTCCACAGAATGGCGTGGTTTGGAATATATTTCTAATGTTCCTATATTAGACTATGAAAAATAGGAAGACTAGAGGTAGGGTAAAGAATGTTCAGATTACTAAGATTGATGGTATAGAATTTAGGTCTAGACTTGAAGCCTTTACCTACTCAGAACTAAAAAAAGAAGGTATAAAATTTGACTACGAAAAGGAAAAATTTATACTGATGGACAAGTTTAGGTATGAAGGTGTTAGTATAGAGAAAAGAAAGAAGAAAGGTAAGTTGGTGTTTGACCAGGCCTTGACTGGTATCAGGTCCACAACCTACTTACCTGACTTCACAAACCTTAAGGATGGATGGATAATAGAGGTGAAGGGAATGAAGACAGATGTTTTTAATTTAAAATGGAAACTTTTTAAACAATACCTTGTAAAAAACAACTTAAATTACGAACTTTACATGCCTGGAAGTAAAAAACAAATACTTCAATGTATTGATATGATAAAGGAGAAACTTAAAATATCAGAGGCAGATAAAAAAAGGATAGCTAAAATGACAAGAAGAGATTCTGAAATTGAGGCTAAGAATAATGGAATGGACTTAAGGTCTAAGCCATATAAAAATAAAAAGAAATACTCACGCAAAACAAAACATGATGCTAGGAGGACTATTTAAATCACTAATTGGTAATGCTTCAAATATTATTGATGAGGTGGTAACAACAGAGGAGGAGAAATTATCTCTGAAACTGCAGATGAAAACAATGATTGAGAATGCGAAAGCTAGTGCTCAAGAACAGGTAACGAGAAGGTGGGAAGCTGACGCTAAAGCTGGATGGTTACCAGCAAATATAAGACCACTAACATTAATATTTTTAACATTCGTGTTTGTGGTTATATCAGTGTTTGATGGGAATCTTGGTGAGTTTTCAATTTCACCAGCATACGTCCCAATTTATCAAACTTTGCTACTTTGCGTGTATTCAGCCTATTTCGCTGGTCGTTCCATCGAGAAGGTAAAAATTAACAATAAAATTAAAGAAAATGGAAACAATAAAAATTGAAGAAAAAGAACTAAAAGAAATAAAAGACTTAAGAGCAGAAAACAGTAGAATGACATTTGATTTTGGAAGAATCAAAATGGACATCATACTTGTTAAAGCTAGGTTAACAGAACTTGAAAAACTAGAAAACGATATGACAGCCAAGTTTAAAGGCAATCAATCTAAAGAAGCTAAACTTACAGAAAAACTAAAGAAGAAATATGGAGATGGTACAATTAATTTAGAGGAGGGTGTGTTTACACCAATTGAAAAAACTGATGGGAAAAGCTAATGCGAAAAAGAAAGCGTGGAGAGAAAAACTAACAATGCTTAATACTCTCAGAAAAAAAATAAAAAGAGCAAGGTTTGAATCTAAGGTTAGTGAGCTTCAGGCTAAAGTAAATTCTATAAAGTCTAGAGTTTAGTATTCAATCGTAATAAAAAAAACAAATAACCCAAAGTAAAAGTGTACTTCATAGTAATCACACTTTTCATCAGGCTCGTAGTGTCTTATTCCAAATAAGATTCCATTAGAGAACTGAAAGCCAAAACCCATTCTTTTCATATTACCATTTTTCTTTAGGACATTGTGATGTTTTCCATTTAGCTTTTACATGCATCCAGCATCCACATATTCCACAAGTTGTTGTTTTATGAATAAAATGAACACAAGAGTCACATATCTCAGCTCTCTTGATGAACTCTTCCTCTGAAACATTTCTTGCACCACTTGACATGTGTTTGGCTGTTTCTTTAATAATGCTCTTTGCCTTTTCTACAAAACTTGGTTTAGTCATTTTTCTTTTTTAATAGTTTTCTTTGCTTTCTATATTCTGCTCTGGCCTCTTTGCACCCATCACACCTACAACCTTTTCTATATGCTGTAACTGATGGACATGGCATACCATCTTTAACTCTAGCTGCTCTATAATTACAGCTCGCATGTGAGAATGCTATATTGTCCAAATCAAAGAAGTTATCAGAAGGATTATCTGAATCTAACCATGGTTTTTTATGTTCTATAGTGAATTTATGTATGTCCTCTATTTCTGCACCACACTGATAACACCAGTTGTGTCCAAGTTGTTTTGCAAAGCTAAATAGTATAGATTTTTTTAACCTATGAGCAGCAGTGCTGGGATTCATCCCAAGTTGCTTAGTCTTTTTTTCTTTTATTAACATACTTTCTTTTTTTAGGGTAGTTATGTTTTATTCCTTTTTTTCTACCCCCTTCTCCCTTTTTGCTTCTGTTTATTTTTGGAGAAGTAATGCTTAGTTTGTTTGAATCTATACCACCAACATGATGTACTTCTTTTCCATCACCCTTAGATACTTTTCCACCTTTCTCTAGTTTATATCTATCCCTCTTCCTTTTCCTATTATCAGCTCTCTGCTTAGGACTAGATTGAAACTTCTTATATTCGTCTTTATAATCTCTCATTTTAAATTTTTAAAAGAATGGGAGGAGACCTAATACAGAATCAAATCAACCTCCCAAAACTAAACATTATGAAAAACACAAGCTAAAGATAGTAAAAATATCTGTTAGTTATGCAATGTTCTTGTAAGTTATTAACACTTCTTTGTTATTAAGTAGTGCTTCTGCTATCTTTGGATATATTCTTTTATAAGCTTGAGTGGACTTTCCAATGAATCCATTTTCCATTATTTGATTGTTTTCTTGCGAGTCACCAACGAGTAAACAACCTGCAGTATGTTCATCAGTATTGCCACAATGAATGAGAATATACTCAAAATTAGGAACATCAGTGACATGAAGCATGCCCCTATGAATATCAGGAAATCGCTTAGAATATTTTTGATGGTATCCACCCTCTGTTCTGAGTTTAAGTTTATATGTCCCAGCAGGGATTCTAGTTTCTCCAAATACTTTCTCATCTCTTTTTTCATCTTCTAATGTGTAACACACAAAACTTTTTTTACATCTGTAGCCCTCGCTATGGGGACTATCTGCTGCGTCATCTATTATAAATAATATTCCTGATGTGGAATCTGGTCCACTTGATATTCTTGCTACTTCTAGTTTCATAGTTATTCACTTAATTCTTTTTCTATTGTTTCTTGTATTTGTTCTGTTTGCCAATTTTTCAAAAACTCTGACCAGTCGTTAGACTTTGACCATGTTTCAAAGTCAGGCACAGAAACCCTATCTCTATTTAAGAAGTTGTATATATCCTCTCCAAAACCATATCCACGAACATATTGACTAATTATATTATCTCTGTTGCTTTGGTTTGTATCAAACCTATCATCCATAGTTTTCATTAAAGCTTTCTTTACCCCTTCTGTTTCTATACCAAAAAATTCAGAGTAAATATATAATTTATCTAAATATTCTATTTGTCTTTTGACATATTTTTTCATTTTCCTGCTACTTTCTCCCTTTGGTCTTAGCTCATTTAAGCTGGTTACAACATCTCTAACTTTATAATTAAAGTTTTCTTGTATATTAAATCTAGAGAATCTATTACCAGTGAAAGACATAGCTTCATGTAAAAAACTTTTTTTACTGTATTTTAATTCCTCTTCACTCATAAATAAATCAGGTTGCCAACTCTCCATTAGGTCGTAAATTTGTGTAGCAAATCCAGGTGCGACACTTTTTAATCCATGTTTAAAGTTTTTACCTACAACCTCAAACCATGAATCGTCATCGCTAGATATATTACCTCCAGATTGTTTTTTGTTTTGTATAATCTCTTCAGTTAATTGAGTTAACATACTTTTATTCACAAAAGGTTCAATGGCAGCGTGTAAAACATCATCTATCATAGGGAGAACGTCTCCTCTGTAATTATATTTTCTAAACGTAGGGTCATCTTCAGGTGTATTAGAAAGAGCATTTATAACTCTCCTCCATAAAGCGTCAGACATATTATCGCTTGAGTTCCATACATACATTGTGCCATCGAATTGTCCATTTTCATTTGACTGAGCAGAGATAAGTTTTACATCTCCATATTTCATCCAAGCAGGTGCAAACAGTTGTATTATTTTTTCTCTATCTATATCATCTAATCCAGTTTGCTCCCAGTCAAATTTTTTCTTTTTGTCGTAATAATCAGATAGGTTTTCAAAAAACTCCCATCCTCCAACTATATCTTGTTTTCCATTCATGAGCTTCCAGTTCATAAAATCGTTTTCTCCTTCTTCAGGCTCATCATCAAATAGATTCTTAATAAACTCAAGTATTGTACCCCAAAAGGTGGCTAGTCCAGTCATAATATGAGGCATTGTTTTTACTGCAAAATATATTCCAAATAACCTTTTAAAGCCATGTATCATTAATGTTCTATTTCCTGACCTTATCTGTTTTTGTGCTATATAAAGTGAATTTAAACTTGTTCTTAAAACTTCAGCAGGGAATGATACGAAATCACTAAGAAGTATTGTTCTTCTAAGTCTTTTACCTAATTTAGGAACAAGAGAATATGTAGTATATCCTCCTCTTATGTTGTCAGAGGCCTCTTTTAAAGCCTGTTCTCTAGTATAACCTGCATCTAAATATAACTGAAGCTCACTTAAGAAACCTGCACCCTTCCAAACAACATCTTCAAATAGATAAGCTTTATTTGTAAAGTCATTAATTGTTTTTAAAATACCAGGATTTTTCTTTTTTATAACATCTATATCTGCATTGTTCTCAAATAACTCAACTCCAAGCTTACCTAAATTACCATCTTTCAATATAGCTTTTAACTCGTCTGCATAAACAGAATCTATTATTCCAGCTCTAATCATTGTGGCAAACATATCTTCTCTCTCTTGGGTTGTGCTTTTTTCGAATAAATTTTGCATAATCCTCCAGCTTTCTAAAAAGTTTGAACCAGGAGTATGTCCATTAATGGCTGCAAAATACATGTTACCAAAGAAGTTTCTTACGTGAGTTTTTGGAGACCAAATAGTTTTACCAATCTTTATAACACCATTAACAAATTGTGCTACTCTCATTGGTTTACTAAAGGTTATTTCTTCGCCTTCAATAAAGTCTTTAAGTTCTTGAGTTGTATAATAAGTTTTGTTGTTAAACTTTATAGTAAACTTGCTGCTATATTTCTTACCACCTTCACCTAAAGGTCTGTTTGATGAATCAAAAACAAAAGTTCCATTTAAGGATTCAACTGCAGAAGCTTTGAAGTACATTGTTTCATATTCGTCAACCATTTTAGTTAATGAATTGACTATATTATAAACAGGGTTTTCTATTGGACTATATAAATCTTTTATAGCATCAGGTATATCTTTTCTTGTGGTAAAAATACTGGTATTAATATCTCTTGTTTTAAGAACAGATGAAACAAAGTCACTTCTCTCATCCTTATTAAAGAAAAGCTCAGAAACAAACCTTAAAACTCTCTCTTCACTTATTTCCTCAGATGGAAGTCCCTGTTGGCTAAGGTGCTTCTTATATTTTTCTGCAAAGAAATTCATAGCACTCTGTATAACATTATACTCTCTTTCGAATCCCTCTATAGATTCTTTTATTTTACCTGTTCTAACTTTTTCTTCAATCATAGAGCTAATAAGGTTCTCCATATTTTCTCTATATTTTTGGTCATTAAATATTCTATATTGTCTATTTATATATATGCCTAAGTTTTCATCAATAGTAACCCCAAGACCATCTGTAACAACGCTTTTCAATTTCTTACTTAAAGAGTCTATTTTTCTTCTAACTTTTTTAACCATGTCTTGAAGCTCAGGTGCAGAATCTAAATCTTTTACTGTTGCTCTACCTGCGTGACCATCCTTAAGTTCTTTTATTGTTTTCTCAACGTCTTTTATTTTTTCTAAAACAACACCAGCAGCATAGCTTTTATTATTTCTATCCAGCGTTTCTAAATCACTCTCATATAGAGACAGCTCTGAGTTTAATGATTTTATTTTAGCAGTTGGGTCTGTTAGTGCATCATTTATTTCTCTTAATGATATTGGATTACCACTCTGCTGATTGCTTTCTATTATATTTCTAAGTTTGTCAATTAATTTTTTTAACTCAAACTTTTCTGCATCAATATTGCTTTTAGATTGTACACCTAAATCAAAAACCTCTCTAGGTATATTTCCTGTTGGTTTAAGTTCTCTAATTATCTGTTCCCCAAGGGGTTCTTGTCCAAATAAAAACTCTTTAAAAGAATTTATTCTGTTAGATTTTTGAAACTTAGGGTTTGTTGTATAGAATAATTTATCTTTATTATCAAAAAATCCTTCTTTAGAAGATGGATTGCTCATATCCTCAGATAGACTTGTTACTTGGTTTGTTACATCAACAGATACATAGCCAACATTATCAACACTAGTTAAAACCACACCTTGACCTGGGTTAATATCTGATATAATGTCATTAACAACTTCAGGAACAACGCTATCAAAGAACTCTGATTTTGAACCTTTAAATTTGTTGCCATTTTCAAAAGCAATAGAATCATAATTATTGTCTGAAGCAAACTTAATTAATGTTCTTATTGTTGGTGGAGTATTAGACATCATATCTTTATTTGGTGCCTTTATATCTCTTATTAATAAAACTCTCTCACCATCTTCGTTTGTTATATCTTCAAAAGTTACAGTAGACAAGTCAAGCATAGGGTTACTAATTCTCATAGTATTTTCTTCTATATCTATAGAGGTATTATTCATAGATATATAATCTTGAATAGCAGCTTTTGGTATAAGTCCATCAGCGTAAGACCTTTCAACAGACTTTAAGAAATCTCTCATTCCCACAAACTTTAGTTCATTAAGAGTGTTTCTATCTCCAACTCTTTTTATTTCTTTTATCCACTGTTTTGGTGTACCACTGTTTATGTCTGTAAATTCTAAAGCAGAATCTAATGCTGAAAACCCATTGTCTCCATATGTTTGAAACTTAACTTCTGGCATTGACTGAGCTACTGCATATCCTGCTCTACTTGTGGAAAACTTTCCTTTTTCCAAGTATTTCTCACCCCTATAAGATTCTACTAGGTCCTCAATAGGAATAGACTTGTTAAGAACAGTTATTGGACTCCCTTTAATGAGATACCTGTAAGACTCATGAATTGGCCCATCATAATCAGATGATTGTGTATCAACAATTACATTAGGGTCGTTTACATCAATTTGAACCATAGAAACTACACTTGAGTTCCTAATATTTTTTAAGTCTGGGTCATTTACCCAATCTAAAATTGCATCTGAACCAGGTAGTCCAAATTTATTCATTGTACTGTCTTTGGATTCAACAATTTTTTCAATAAATGATTTTCTTGCAGCAAAACTTAGTTGCTCAAATATAGGCATAATCTCACCTAAATCTTTTATGCCTTTTCTATTGCCTAGTAATTTTTTTTTGTCTATAGCTTCTCTTATAGCCCTATTATTTAATTTCCCATTTATAAATTCTAGAACATCTTTTTTACTAGCTGTTTTATTATCTATAGCATTTTGGAACTCTTTTATTATATACTCAGACATTAATAAACTTCCCTCTATACCTCTGTCTCCTGTAATCATTACTGCAACCCTGCCATCTGTTGCTTTAGCAGAGTTAATAAGTCTTGTTCCAATTGCAGGACCATGCACAGCCCAAGCATAACCTTTAAAAGCGTATGGAAAATACATTCCACCTTTAAACTCCATTTCCACCCCTGTTGGCGACTTAACATTACCTGTTAAAGCTCTATCTGCTGCTATAACTGTAAATGTTTGCCCCTCATAATCACCTCTATCTGCTCTTATAACATCTCCCTCTTCAAATGTCCTCTCTACATTATCAACATTAGTGGGTGAGACATCTTGACCAACATCACTGTCTATGCTGGTCATGGTTACATTTTCTGCAATAACTTCACCTGGGATAGAATTGTCAACTTGTCTTTTAATTGTTGGCTTAACTTGACCTCTGGCCTTCTCGTTAACTGTCATCCCTCTTGATGTAGACTCTTTGAATATTTGTGCAACGTCATCTATATTGGTTAAGTTACTTAACTCTTCTAGACTTATGTTTACAGGATTATCAGTTTCTATTCCAAGTATTGAACTTATAGTTGATTTAGCGTAACTAATAGCTTTGTTTAAAGTGCTTTGATTATCATCAAACTTTTTAAGACCAGCATCTGCTAAAAACTCAGCTAGTGCTTCAGCAAGTGGACCATTTGAATCATATTTATTAGTAACCCTTTTTCTATCTACATTGCCATTTTTATCCAATGGTGTTTTTCCACTTTTGTCTTTTGCATATCCTGATTTTGGATTATATCCAAAGTCTAAATATTCCTTTGGTAATGTTTTTTCTATGCTCTCAACTAATTGCTTAGCATTTTTATTTCCCTGTTTAGCATATTCAAATATAGATGTTACAAATGGATGAGCTGCCTCATGGAATAGTGTATTGTCATTAGCTAGCTCAAAATTAATATGCATTACTGCTTCATTACCTAAACCACTCTCTAAATTAAAACCATTACCTCCTACAGCTAATTTAACTGCCTCGACAGGGTTAAATCCTTGGTTTATAAAGTATTCAACTTCTGATTCAGTATTATCATGTATAACAACACTTTGTCCTTGTGTTTGAAAAAGGTTCTTAGCTTGTTTTAATATTCTAACTTTTGCCCTGTATTCTGCACCCTCAAACTTGTCGTACTCTTCTATTAAGGAGTCTATATCAGTTCCAGACCTTGAGTCAAATAAGGGCTCAGTAGACCTCTTCTCTTGCTTTATATTTTCTTTTTTATTTCTTTTAGATTGATTAGATTTTTCTTGTTTAGCTTTCTGTGATTTTGTCTGATATTCTTGACCAAGCTCATTTATAGCCTCATCTATCATTTGTTCTACATCCTCCATTGTTATAACCTCAACACCACCAGCGTTAAGAATATCGTTTGTAACTTTATTAGAAGCAGCATCAAACTTAACATCACTATCTGTTAAGATGTTTACACCATCTATTTCTCTAACTTTATTTAGAAACTCTCTTTGAGAAATGTCTCCATTGTTTCTTCTTTTTTGAAGTCTCCTAATCTTAGATTTAGTTTTATCTTTATTAACAATTAAATCTCCAACTTTATCGTCAATAGTAATCACTCCACCCAAAGCACCTGAATCATCTTTATATAATCCAACTATTTCTCCAGAATTTTGTCCATCTATAGTAAGATTATTATTATTATCAACAGATATATTTGCCCCCTCATATTGAAGGCCAACAGTCCCCATTCTCATATTCCCCCTCTTAACACCTTTGATTTTCACACCCCTACCCCTACCTATAGGTTTAAGTATGAAATTACCATTTTTGTCTTTTGCAAGTATTCCTTTTTTACCTTTGTAAGAAACCCTTTTACCTATGTTTTGATTGAGGGTTGTTTTTTCTGATTCTGTTGCAGCCTGTTCAGTATCTTTTCCAACACCTTCAGTTTCAGTTCCTCTGGCAGTTCTTCCAGCCTCTGTTCCAGTTGCAGTGGTAGTTGTTGTTTCATCTTTTTTTACTTTTAGATTGTTAATATCTTTTTCTATTCTCTTGTATAAGGTTAGTTTCTTTTTATCTACATCTGTCATCTTATCTGAGTCCATACTGTCCAATCTCTTTATATCCTCTGATAAAGCAGCTAAATATAACCTTTTCTGACTCTCTGTAGTAATTGAATTAGATGACAACTGTCTTATAAGTGCTTTAGCCCCATCTGGTATGTCAGTGTTTTTCATAAAACCTTTGACATAGTTATTTACTGCATTGTCATTTTTAATAGCAAGGTCACTCATAACCTTTATTGGGTCAGCCCCTTTGAGTATTTTGTTTATAGAACTATCGTAATCTTTTATTCTATTTTTCATTAACTCAGCTTGAACAGGGTCTAAAGAACCCTGAAGTGCTTCAGCAACTTTCTTGCCTTCCACTAAGTTTAAAAGCTCTCTTTTAGATAGGTCATTGTCATAAAGTTTATTCTCTCCAACTAAATTATCTAACTCTCCAAAAAGGTTAGTTAACTTGTCTTTCATTTTTTTAGCGTCAGTTTGAGTAAACTTGGTTTTAGGGTCAATGTTTTTACCAACCATGTTGTCTATGTATGAAAAAATATCTGACTTTCCACCCTTAGACTTATAGTTGTTGTAGGAAGTTAAAAGAGCATCTTTATATAAGTCATCTACTATATAATCTCTACTTGTGTTTACATTAGATACAAGAGTTGTACCACCCCCAAGTAAAGCACCAATTAAAAACTCTTCTGCAGACCTTCTACTTAAACCCTCTGTTTCAAAGTTATATTCACGATAATAATTGTCTTTAAGTGCATCAACACCTAAACTTTGAAAAACCTCTTCAGAACCTTCCATGGTTCCATAAAAAAGCGTATTATTTATAGTGTTTCTTCTAATTATTTTATCTACTGCATCTTGCTTTGTTGTTCTAGAAAGTGCATCAAAAACTTCATTTGCTGCTAGCTTTTTAGTTGATGCATTAAGCATACCAAAATCAGGTGTTAATAATTCTATTGCACTAACTATAGCACTAGCTTCATTACCAAACCTAGAAGCATCTCCAGGTAATAAACCCTGTTTAATAGCCTCTTCTCTAAATCCATGATACATTCTTAAGTTTGTTGCTCCAGTTAATCCACCTGCAAAAGCATATCTTTGTGCTTTTAGACCAGCACCTAAACTTTTTGCTCTACCTCTAGTTAACCATGCAAGTCCCATGTCTACAGCAAAACCACCACCTGCATGTAAAACATTATAAAGAGTATTTCCCCACTGATAACTTTCCTCTATAGGGTATGTTTCTTTATTTTCATTATATTCTTTTACTGCTTTATTATATTCATCTGTTCCACCTTCAACTTTTAATCCATCCTTATTTAGGATGTGCTTTATTCTTCCTTTATCATCAAAGTAAATGTTGTTTCCATCTACATTTGAAGAATAAACTTTACCTAAAGCTTCAGCATTATTAAGTGCAGTTGGTTTTGGTATATTAAATGGAGATGTTTCCCAAGCCTTAGCAACCTCTCTTGATATTTTATCTGTAAAGTCATATTCATTTTCATAAGAGAATATACTTTTTATTTGCTCAGGAACACTAGCAATACCTTTTAGCATTGTTCCAGTTAAGTCTGAAGCAATTTGAGCTAGAGCAAAAGCTGGAACTGCTGTCCAAGGTGTGTTCTTCCACTCTTTATCTATCTCCTGTTGTCTCTTTATTATTTTATCATAATGGGATTTCCATATTTCATTTTCTCTAGCTGCATTGATATATTTAACAGACTCATTGTATCCACTTGAAAGATTGTTTATAACACCTAAATTGGGGTTGTCTTCAATTATTTTATTTTGTTCTCCTAATAGATTTTTATATATTCCATTATACTTTTCGTTATAGTCTTTAACTAAACTATTATAACTATCTATATCTTGCTCAGACATATATCTAGTATCAACAAATCCATATGCAGTTTTAGGATATGAGTTAATTAGTTTTTGTTGTTTTACTAACCAGTCCTCCATCAAAGAAAGTTTTTTACCAACCTCTATTGTTTGTTCATTAACACTCTCTGGAATGCTATTTTCCAAGCCCTTTAACATACTGTTTGTCTTACCTAAAACAAACTCTCCCATATTAATTTTAAACTCTTGCTCTAAAAGCTCTTTTTTATCTCCACTACTTTTCTCTATTTCTTGTTGATAATAGTTTGATAAAATTGGATTAAACTTGTCATATAGTTCTTTTATTTTTACATAATTCAAATCTCTCAAGTATTCAGGATTTTCTTGAGATAACTTTATCATCTCAGGTATTGCAGAACTATTTGCTATAAGTGGGTTTCTACCCTCTGAGTCTTCAGGTGATATAACAATTCCTGTTTCAGTATGTTTGTAGCTTCTATTTCCTACATGCTCCCATCCACTGTTTAAATATTGTTGTATAACTTTTCTTGGTCTATTTACTAATTCATTAAAGTATTCGTCAGATTTCCACCAAGGGTCTGTTATGCCAAATCCCTTTTCTTTAACTGCTCCTGGAGTACGACCTCCAGTGACCATAAGCTCCTCAGACTCTAGCTTGTCTCTTAAGTGTTTTAACTCTTTTTCAGTATATAATGAAGATACATCTTCTATATTAAAATTAGAGTATGTATCATCTATTTCAGATAGTATCTTATTTTTTTCTTCTTTTGATACTCCTGAAAGATTTAACATTGGAGTGTCTCCTGAAACCCATCCATCATCAGAAACATCAGACTGGTTTGTTTGAGAAACTCTATCTATAGTTTCCATATTTCCCTCAGGAAGTGCTGAGGGTTCAGAGTTGGTTAAAGGATTTCCAAGTCCTTTTTTAAACTGTATATGAACATGCTCTTTTCTAGTTCCCTCTGACTCTAAAATAATTCCAGTACCCCCATCAGCTCCTTCTGTCCATTTTTCAGCCCAAGCTTTACCTTCCTCAGTTGTGTTAACCCAATTTAAAAACACCTTTGCTGAATCGCCTGTAAGGTCTATAGCCATTCCATGTAAATGGTAAGAGTGGTCATGTCCCCCAACGCTTTTATTTAGCTCTTCATCTCTATAAGCACTCTCAATATTAAGTAGTGGTTGCTCTGGCCACACATCTCTTACTTCAGCTAAAGCCTGGTTTACAACAGGGTTTACTGCATTGTTAGTTAACCCCCCTGTTAGGGATATTTTATCTTCTTGGGTAAGGATAGGGACTAAGCTTTCTCTAGATACAGCCTTAGTTGGGTCTGTTTTTATAAGCTCTTCATCAGCTTCTTCATTTATGGTTATATTAGGCGTGTTGTTATTTTCTTCTTGTTTATTATTAAAATCATTTACTTTATTAACAAGAATTTCAGAAGTGCTTTCGTCATTTTGAATATCTATATTATTATCTCCATTAACAACTCCCTCTATAAATTCATCATTATTTATAGATTCTAGTACAGATTCTTTAGAAGTGTTTTCGCCATTTATTGTGTATACTGGAGTGTTTTCTTCAGCTTGTAAAGAGTCCAAACCAATATTTTCCAACTCTGATGTACCATCTTCCACATCCAATAAGTCTTCTTCGCTTTGGTCTTTTTTTTTTAAGACATTCTGATACTCAGGATATTTGGAAAGAACCTTATCAACCAATTCTTGGTTATCCATCGATTGATACTGTGGATATTTTTCCTTTAACCTTTGGGCTAATTCTTCTATTGTTATTTTATCGTCTTGAGTCATTATAATATACCTAATGGGTCTGGATTATTATTTTGTTGATTCTGATTCTGAACATCACCTGTTAAACCATCTAAAAAAGCTTTAGTTTGATTTGTTGCCTGTATTGTTAAATTGTCATAAGTTTCTATATTTCTAGATGTTTTACTTGGGTCAGTTGAACTTCTAATATCTTTAATTCTTTCTTCATAAAATCCAGCTTCTACTATGGCTGGAACCAAAAGACCCTTACTGTCTTGAGTTTCAGTATATTGTATTCCAAGATTCCCTAATTTCTTTTTCTCAGATGTTCCACTAAAAACAATATTTCCATAAAGAGCAACTTTAAATTGTATGTTTTTTGCTAACTCTGGAGACTCTTCCTGTAATTTTATTAAATCCTGTTGAGATAAAGCCCTACCCTTTCCAGTTGTTGGGTTAATATAAAATGGGGCAATACCAATCGTTCCAGTACGAAAATCTCTTGGTTTCTCAAAAGAATCAAGAGCAGTGTTGCTATTAACTGTTTGAAAATTGTTATCACCAGTAGTAAGGGTTGTGGTGTTAGGATTAACTGTATGACTTAATGATATATAATTTTGAGTAGAACTACCAGTAGCGAAACTTTTTCCCTGAAAAGGGTAAGATACTGATTCTCCATCCTCAATTTTTGCAGACTGAATAACACTTCCATTATTATCGTAATCAACAGTAGTCTTATAGTTTACACCAGGAATATCTAAATTATAAAGCTCCACTGTTTGAGCTTGAGTTGTTTTTTTAGTGTCCTTTCCAGTTAATGAACTTTTCCCTAACTCATAAGCTTTATCAATAAGGTCTTGTTTTGTTATTGGAGTCGCATCATCAGCCTCCTCTTTGTCTTGTTGTACTAATTTTTCTAAATATCTGGAATGACTAGCTAAATCACCAGTTCCAGTTGTATTATTCCAAGAACCTGAGCCACCAAAAATAAATGCTTCCATTTTTTGTTTAGACGTTCTTTCATGGTCTTCGTAGTTTTTAGCTCCAGTTGTTTCATTTGTTCCAAAATCTACCATCTTAGAATAAGAAAACACAGTTTTGTCAAAATTTTCAGCTCCAGTGTTTTTAATAACATCATTAAATCCTAAGTCAGTTAAAAAGTTTCCAAAACTCTTTTGAGTTACCTCAAAGTCAGTATCTTGACCTGTATCCATATCTACCATAAAAGGTAAAGGATTACCATCTTTACCCTTCTCAGCTCTAGAGGGGTCTTCAGTTCCTTCTGTGTTACCATCTTTAGCAATATACATCTTTACTGGTTGTCCATCTTTTAAAACAGGATTTCCATCAGGGTCAGTTTGAATTTTTTGAGTTTGTTTTTTTTTCTTTACATCAACCATCAACCTTCCATCAGGACCAAAAGTAAAATTATAAGTTTCACCAGCCATACCTTGTTTCCAAAGTCCTGGCATGTCTACTAGCTTTTGGGCATTTTCAGAGTTGCCATACAAATCTCCTTGTTCGTGGTATAATCTAGATAAATAATCATACCTATCTTTTAAATCATTACCATATGTGTTGAATATTTTTGCTGCACCTTTCATGTTGTTTAAAGCATTATGTGCTCTTTTACAATTTGGTCCACAATCTTCAGAGTATGGGTCTATTCTCAAAACGTCAGCGTTGGCCATAGCAAACTGATAAGCCTGGTTATTTAAGTCTTCCTGTAAACCAAGCATAGCCTCGTTGTCAGTTCCAAATTCAGCTAAATCAAATTTATAAGGTTTGGGTTTAGTTTTCTCTTTATGCTCTTCCTGCATCATCTTAAGCTTCTTCCACTTAATCATTTGGTCACTCCAACCTTGAGCTTCTGCTACAAGGTCTCTTCTACCTACTATGTCTGATACATTAGCTATTGGCATATGTTGTATTTTAAAGTTTACCTACAGAGCCTCTCCCTAGGTTTCTAAATTTAAATTTTTGTTTTCCTGATGGTACACGTGGTTTATGTACAGCACCATGTTTTGCCATGGTCTTTCCAAATTCAGCAGCAGACTCAGCAGAGTCCTTTGCCTCTTTATCCCACTTTGTTAATAGTCTATCCATTAATTTAACTAAGCTTTCACCATCATTATTCTCAATCATCTTTCTCATTTGCTTAACATTCTTTGGTGGAACTATAGCTTCACCTCCAGTCATCTCACCTATCTTTTCTGGTTTACCCTCTTCACCATTTTTTTGAACTAAATCAATAGGGTTTTCTTTATGAGAAAATTTTCCTGGTGTTACCTCAGCTTCTCCAGCATCCATCATGTCTTTTTGAACACCACCTTTAGCAAATTTTTTCATTTTATCTTTAAGTTTACCACCACTAATTTTACCTAACTTAACATCTAGTTTGCCATAATTAACACCCAAAGTGTTCTTACCTATCTTTTTAACAGCACCCTCATGCTTTGTTCCTACAAGGTCTTGTGCTATAACACCCTTGTATCTACCAGGGCCCTGTGGAGCATCTTCATCGTCTTTATAATCAAACTCACTTACAGGTACACCATCTTTTGTTTTTCCAACTTTCTTAATATTTTTTTTCTCTTTTCTGTCTGACATAAGAGCACTTGCAGCCATACCAATACCTGCATCAATAGCACCATATTGTTGTTGTTGATAAGAAGCTAAATTAGATTGACCAGCCATAACATCTTCTCTAGCATAATCAGCTAGTTGAGCTTGCCTAGCATAATCAGCTTTTTCTCTTTCTTCTTGAATACCTCTAAGTTTTCCTCTCTCTGCAACACCTGCTTGCAATCCTTTTCTTTGAGCAGCAGCTTGTTCAGAAGCTAATGCTGATTCCTGTTGTTGTCCTGCTCTAGCAGCAGCAAATGGGTCTACCCTTGTTCCACCTCTTGTTGCAGCAGCCATGGCACCTGCTCTTGCTCTTTCAGCAGCTTCTTGTCTTCTCTGTATCTCTCCACCACCAAGACCCTCTTTCATCTTCTCAATCTCAGGAGACATTGTTAGTTTTTGTCTACTATTTCTAAGCTCCTCTTCTTTTGCTAACTGAGCTTGTCTATCAGCTTCAGCTTTAGCTATAGCTTTTTTAGACTCTTTGGCTCCCTTTATTCCAGATATTAATCCACCAATAAAGTATTTAGCAGCACTTAAACCTTTTAATTTTTTCTTCTTTCTAGCCATAGTTTTACAAATATAGTAATTATTATTTTATTTATTGCTAAGTTCACTGTTAATTACATTTGCATTTGCTGCAAATAAATGAATCTTATCTTTTGACCTTTTTGTTAGGGTTGCATCCATATAATTTCCCTTTAATCTATCTCCTTCAATGGTAGAATTTTTCTTTACAAACATAAAAGTATTTGCTAAAGAAGTTGTAGCATTAGACGCTAATGTAATCATTCTATCTTCATTAATAGTATCTATCACCCCAATTAGTGTTTCAGTTCCATTATTATCATAATAAATTGAATCCCCTATGTTTATTCCTGCAGATGTAAAGGTTGTGTTAGTTGTTGTTCCCTGAACCACTCCACCAACAAGAGCAGACCATGTGGTGCTTCCAAAAATCTCTTCATTACCATTGTCTGAAGAAACATGACCTATACCAAAGTATTCTCCACCAGAAGTGTTAGTTGTGCCATTAGATATATGAGTGCTAAGAACATCTTCCCTATCTACCCAAGAGCCTGAATATGTGGTAGCAGAGTTATTATAAGAAAGTCTATGAACCAATTCAGTGCTATTCATATTTGTTTCTAATTTTGTGTTGTAAGCACTTTTTTCAGCAGAGACAATAAACACACCTTCTAGTGCGTCACCTGACGATGTGGTGCTAGCTGTTATAAAAGCATTAACTTCATCAACACTTGTAACAATAGTATCTGAATCAGTTAAGGCAGTTATAACCCCCAGTGTTCTAAATGTTCCATTGTCATTGTAAAAAACTTCATCACCAACTTTAATGTCTGCTGAAGAGGATGTTAGATTTACATTAGAGCCTTCTAGGTTTGCACTACCTGTTGTTGCTGTTATTGTGGCTGGACCTGATGAAGACGCAACTGTTAGTATTGGGATTACTGAATATTTAGAGGGTCCTTCAAGAGATATGGAGTTAAAAGTTTTTACAGTTGATACATCAGCATTGAATGGGAAAGATATTTCTGACTCTTCAGCAAATGGATACTCATAAAATTGATTATGCCAGTTTGAGTCCATATCATGTTTATATAAATGCCCATCTTTAAAACTTATAAATGTTCTGTTTAATGCTCCATAATATTCTGGGTAATAAGTATAAAAAGAACTCCACCTGTTTGAGGGCTCATGGAAAGCTATAGTTTCAGGGTCTATATCAAGCTCTCTACCATTTATCTCATATTTTTGAGGTAAATCTTTATCTAAAAAACTTGTTTTAATTTTGTCACTTGTTTTTAAAGTGTTAAATGTTGTGGTCTCACTTTGGAAAACTTGTGAATTTGTATTAAAGAAAGCTTTCTTAGGTTTGTCAGATGTAGACTTAGTTGTTTTATATGTTGGTGGAAAACTAATTACGTATTCCTTATGTCTTCTGTCAAACCCACCAATTATAAATAAACCACCACCTAATTTTTCTTCATATTCTGATTCTAATATTTGTTGGTACTGGTCCATCTTATCTCTAAAGTAATCTGTCATTTTATAATCAGAAATAACTGTAAGTCCATTGTTAGCTAATCTTAAGATAGCTCCTCTCTTTATATCTGCAAAATATATTGATGAAGCCTCCACAGCTACAGATTCTGGATTCTTAGAAACACCATATTCTCCAGCAACTGGAGATGCAGTCTCAGGAAGAACATTATTAGATAGAGATATACCCTCATCTCCTGAAGGTGATGTTATTATAGATTTGTTTACTAGTATAGTTGATAGTTTGTTTTCTTGTAACATAACAAGATTAGTATCTCTAGAAACAAGCTTCTGTATTGAACCCAAAGATAAGTCATAGTCCATATATGGTCTTTGACTAAAGTTAAATGAGTGTAAGCCATTATATTGAGTATCAGGTTGGAAAACATCAGAATAAGTTAATGTTGCCTCTCTCCTTTGTTCCTTAGCAAATGTTGAAAAAACATTAGGCCTTCCTATGTTGTTGTGGTTAGTTTGCATAAAGTCATTTAAAAAATAACTCTCTACATATATAGCCCTCATGTCAAGTGCAGTACCATCTTCTAATACAGCTTGAATCTCTCTTGGCTTCCACCATATATCACCCCTTTTAAATATTCCCTGTGCAGGTGCTAACAATGTTTTGTCATTAGAATCGTAAATAGAACCATCTTGATTACTTAAAGGTCCTTGATGAAATCTTTCGTTAGTTCCAGGGTCACCAATATTCATTCTCTCAGCAAACTCATAATACAATGTTTCTTCTTCTTTTTCGTTTTTACTAGGTCTGTATATCTCAACCACAACTTTATGCCAGTTTGGTATTCTACCATTTGGTTGACCCTCAGCACCAGCTATACCATAGTTAGGTATTTTTGGGTCATCTAAAATAATAAATTTACCCTGAACACCAGATTGTGGTTCATTAAAAGCCCCACCAACAGGAGAGTTAGAAACCACGTGTGTTTCTTTCATGATTCCATCTTCATCATCACCAAGTTCGAATCTTCCTGGGAAATGACCTATGTCACTAATTTTAAAATCATAATACTCATCAAAAACACCATCGTCAGTACCATCAGCATCTAAGTCTCCTTTACTTATTAACCTTATTCTATCTCCCTCTGCGAAACTCCAGTCACCAATTAAGGCTCTGTTTTTTTCGCTATAACTCCAATCTCTACCATCCATTGTGTTTAGAGAGATATATATTTTGGTATCGTTTTCTGCTTCACCTTCATCAACTCCAGCTTTAGCCCCTCTATTAACATATGCATTATCTACAGAAAACTGGAGGAACTGAGCAACAGATGTATTCCTAGCATAAACCCAGTGATAGTATCTTGCCCATATTGGTGGTTTATGAAATATTTTCCAATAAACATCTGCTGGAGTAGCTTTATCACCATCACCTAACTCAGAATTTACAATACCACTAGGATTGTTAGCATTAAATGATGTTGATGGATATTGGGCAAAGTTTTTCT
>Ga0098043_1000152_pt1 | contig 22314 bp, 38 predicted proteins | sample 9B_taG_FD_92581 | JGI IMG/M metagenome (GOLD analysis project Ga0098043, IMG submission 92581) | Marine viral communities from the Subarctic Pacific Ocean - 9B_ETSP_OMZ_AT15188_CsCl metaG | ecosystem: Environmental > Aquatic > Marine > Oceanic | place: Subarctic Pacific Ocean | collected 2015-01-10 | reverse complement strand
GTCATTAAACAATTTTTTAGCAGGAACCTTTAAAATAGCTTCTAAGTCTCCTGGTAACATGGCTGTCCCTCCAGCCTCGTTTATGCTTCTTGCCATACCGTTAAATAAAGCTGTTTCTACTGTTCTGTAAGGAACTCTTACTTGTATGTAAGAAACACCCCCACTTAGAGTTCTTTTACTATAAAAGTGATTAAACTCTCTTACTAAGTCTCCTCTTAGTTTGGCACTCACACTACAACTCTATATAAGTCTAGTACTCTTTTGATGTGATCTGGAAAGTCAGTACTCGTCCTCATTCCTGAAGTGCCTTGGTTTTGCAATGTTGCTCCACCTAGAGTCTGTCTTTGCTTATGCTCATCTTTTACATAGTAAGTAATTAGATCAAATATAGCAAGTTTTAAATCTCTTGGGCACTCAGCGTAGCCAGCATTGTAAGTAATTTTTACAGCTCCTACTCCTTTTGCCCACATTTTGTGATTACCATTATCATCAGTTCTGATTATAGCATCAGAATCTAAGTCTGCATAGTATTCATAATTCCCTGTAGTTAGTTCCGCGTACGCTCCGCTATACGAGGTTCTTTCTTCTACTTTATCAACTGCCGTTAACGGACTCTCGCTGACTATTATCGTTGAGGTGTAGTTATCATCTATTGAAAAAGTTTCTACTTTATCTGTGGAGATATAGTCTACAAACGAAGTACCACAGTACTTCTTGACAAGGTCAGATACTTGAGGAACTATTACATTGAGACGGTCGTCTTCTTTCTCGCCTCTAATTCCTTCAGCGTCTTTGTATTCGTTTGTTGTTACTAAATCTGCCATAATATTATATAAAAAGTATAGTGGGGGCGAACCCCCACTATAGGTTAGCTATTAACTAGCTTTGAACTTATAAGCCCACTTAGAAGTAGCACCATCGATTAGATCGGTGAAACCAATTCTTTGTGAAGCAACAAGAACTCTTCTCTGGTTAGCAACTTCGTAGTCTGACTCAATTGTCACACCTCTAAGTCTAGGCATTACGTAGTTTCTTGCATATACTGCAATCGCTCCGTACCCATTAGCTGCTTGAGCAGGGAATTCGTCACACATTAAAACACGTGATCCAAATACCTGACCAATCTCACCAGTGAGTTTTGTAGCCATATCACCAACTAGATTAGCATCTTGGAATTCTGCGTCTTCTAGTAATTGGAAGTAAGCGCTTTGTGAAACAATATAAGTTACGTCGTTAGGATTAACACCGTATTTGCCCATATTCTTTCTTAAAGCAAGCAATTCTGCAGCAGTAACAGTATCTGAAGCTACAGCTGTTGCTGATTGAGTTTCATCACTATCTGCTGATGCCATTTTGATAAGACCATCAAAAGTTCCTGATGTATAAACACCAGTAGAGTGGTTACCTAATAGTAACGCATTCTCAATACCTTTTGCGTGTGATCTAACAATTGATTCCCTAATTAAAGGAAGAATCGGCATGATTGCATCTTCTTCAGTCTCGTTACCTAAGTAAGATTGTGAAATAAGTTTGTGAGTTGATAGAGTTTTCTCTGTCAAGTCAACACCACCGAAAGGTGCACCATAGGTGTCGCCTGTCTGTGCCAAGTTACCGTGTGGTGAAGAACCACTAGCTACCTGGTTGGTAGTAAATTCAGCGTATCCGCTGTCTGGAAGGATAGGGATAATCATGTTAGCAGAATTCATTTGAATTTCTCTAAATAACGGTGCTAATACTAGCTCGTTTTGAATATCTCTTTCAACGTTTGTAGATACGATTTGCTCGAAGTCTGCACTAGAAACTGCAACACCTGAGTGTGCGTTTACTTTTTCCATTACGCTCTTAGCATAAGGAGTGTCATAACCTCTACCAGTTGCAAGACCTAAGATCTTGGCATCTACGATATCGCCTTCGAAAGCTTCTTTCCAGTTTTTGTTCCCTCTATCTTGGAAAATTCTTTTTGATTCGCGCATAGCTTGAATCTCTTCGGATTTTTCAGATAATTCGGATTGAAGTTCTTTAACAACAGACTCTAAGTCTCCTTGTCTTTCTTCAACCTTAGCGGCAACATCATTGATAAGCTTCTCAGCTCCAGAAATACTTGACTTAACAACTACTTTCTGTTTTTCCTGTTCAGCGTCCAATTCAGCTTTTTCAGTAGCTTCTACTTCAGCTTGCGCTTTAGCTTCTGCTTCTTCTTTAGCTTTTTGCTCGGCTTGCTTCATAGCAATGCTAGTTGCAGTTTGATCTGCTACTTGCTTTGCAAATGCTTCAAGGTCGAACTCAGGGCTTACTTCAGGAGTTTTGTTTTCTTCTGACATTTTAGTCTCCGTTTTGTCGGCTTTTGCCTCGCTTGACTGCTCAATCTTTGCACTAGCGTCGATTGAGGAAGTCTCTTTAATAAAGTTTTTCTTGAACTGATCGTACTCTTCCATACTATCAAATGATTTTGCTAGAGAGAAGACTGCGGTTTGGTTACAAGGAACCGAAACAACAGACACTTCAAATAGTTCAGCGTCCTTTATCTTATATCCGTCGGTTTCTGATATATAATCAGCGTCCTTGACTTTGAAACCAACAGAAAAAGCTCCAAGAACGCCATCTTTAATAAGATCTTTAATTTCGCCAGCAGATTTGGATATACGAGCAGTAAGCTCTAGTCCATTTTCTGTGACTCCTATTTCTTTTGCACGGCCGATTGGTCGGTCGTAGTTATGATTGAATAAGATTACTGGATTATTTTTAAAATTATCCAGACCACCTTTAGTCCAAGCATTCCCTTCAATTATGTCACCAGCACGATCCAATGCGTCCGTACTAGCTGATCCTTTGATATCTAGTCCGCCATCTTCATCTTCTGATAACATTTTGAAAGTATTTGTCCAGTGAAATATCTTTTCCATTTACTTCTCCTTCTTTTCTACCTTAGCCTTTTTAGGGGCAGGGGCAGGAGCCGGTGCAGTTATTTCAATTGGAAATCTAAATTTAGCGGCTGCTAAAACTCTATTCCATGAGCCAAACTTTCTTCTCATAAGATAGTCTCTCACAGGAGCTTTCGGGTCCGCTTTATAATCTGATAGGCTTATGGTATCTACATTTTTTGCCTGCATATACTCGCTTAAAGCCTTTAGCATCATATTTTTTGTCATAATTATTCTTCCTCTGCGGGTGGGGTCTCTTCTGGTCTACCACCTTGCTCTGGATTCGCGGCACTTCCTGCAATATTTGCAGGAACTCGCGGTTGATCGAATCCGTCAATCGTCTCAAGTCTCAACGCCTCCCTTGCTTCGTTCGGTGTTAATATTCCCGTATTTACAAGTGTGGCGTAGTAGTTTGCCTGGTCTCTCAATTCAGGCTGAAGTGCAGGCACATCGCTTACATCTTCATTTAGTTTAAAACCGAAGAACCTCTCGAAAGCATACCCCATCTTTCTAATGATAGGAAGTATGGTTTCTAAATAGTAAAGACGGTGATTTGGTCTAATGTTAGCATTATTCCCACCGTCCAATAAAATTGGTGGAACACCCATAGCTTCTAGAATAATTCTTTCATTGGTTTTTATACCTTCTTGAAAGTCTAAGTTCTGGAAGTTTACTTCTGTAAGGTTTTCCACTTCTAACCCGCCATCTAAGAAGAGAGGTCTACGACCCCCTGATGTTGGATTATATCTAGCAACCCAAGCCTGTAACATTCTTTCTTTGATTTTCTCAGAAAGCGTGTTAGGTGACTTAAGTACTAAACCTGGTACTGCTCCATTCTTGAAGAAGTTATCTTGGAATCTTCTCATACTTCCAAGTAATTGCATGGTTCTCCATGCTGGCTTCAATCTAGGAACTCCTCTATAAATAGAGTTGAAACTGTTTTCTTTAATATGTATAATCTCTTTTGGACTATACTCTACTCCGTTATCGAATACAAACTTATCAATGTAAGTATTCTCGTCTGTTTCTATTGTGACTTTGTCTGCGGGTAGATGATAAAGGTGTGCCCCATCAAAATAGACAAAGATATTTCCGTCTATTAGTAGGTCTGTGATTAAATTTCTTTTGAATGAGCTAACGTCCTGAAATGGATTAGGCTCTCTATTAAGTAACAAATCGAGCTTACTTCGTCTCATATTCTTGACGATGTTGTTCATTCCTTTTAATTGCTCACCAACATCAAACGGTATATCCGCAGCGTCGTCCACTATCATGTTAACTGCTCGGTTTACTACCTCTAGTTGTTCGTAAGCGTTTCTGTAATTGGTAACAACTTCTCTTGTGCTAAGTGAACCGCCCTCTTCTCCAGCGATGTACGGCTGAGAAGGGTTAAGCTTCTCATATTCCTCGCTTGGTGAGGTTCGTCCAATTAGTCTGTCATTCCATGCCATATTTGTCTCTCTGTATACCCACCCATCTTTCTTGTTTCTTAGCTGTTACTACTCGTGGGCGTTTGCCGTAGATGGAGTGAAGTTTCATATGATGTTCGTGACATAATGTAACAGCAGCTTCGTAAATTTCTTTGTTGTGTTCAGTTATAAACTGTTCTCTGATACCCATAATATCTTCTGCATCAGTTATTTTAATCTTATTCTTTCTCAGCCAAATCTCTAACAACTCTGTTAGACCGTGGAAATGATGAAAGTCGAGATTCTGCGTTGCGCCACAGATAAAACATTCCGTCCCTTTATTGTATTTCGACTTAGCCTTGTCCCGAACATATTTAACTAGATCTCGTTTTAGTTCCATAACTTATTCCATTCATTAAATTATACTATCTTTCGGGTATGTTGTCAAGAACTATTTTTGTGCGGTGGTAGTTAGAAGCTAGTGACACTTGTCTCGAACGAGTACAACGCATACCGTAATGCATCAGCCATATGTGATGCCATGTTGTGTTTTGGTTTCTCTTTCAATAAATTCGGATTGGGATCCCATTGGTATTGGTCAAGGGAGATTAGAGTCTCGTGACATCTTTGATCAACTATAAGTCTATCATTATCACAGATCGCTGCCACATGACCTATCCCGTCTAGAACAGATTTCTTTGCGTTAATAGTACTAATGTCATAGTTTTGTGCAAAGTCGAATCTTGTTTGCTGTGCAGCTGAGTCTATATAAATATAATCTATATTCCATTTATTGATAAGTTCTCTAATCTTTTCTGCGTGCTGTTCTGTTGTTCTTTCGGAATCCATATATTCATCTACCAAGTAGTATTTACCTGAGTCCCAATCATACGCGATTACACAGAAAGCTGTAGGATCTTTGTACCCTACGTCCATTCCTGCGAAGATATCCATACCCGTTAGATCTAGCTCTGCTAAATCTTGTTGACATTCTTCTCTTTTGAAACCCCATACTTGGCCTTCAAATACATTGAAGTCTGCCATATATTCCTGATTGAATTCACTTTCCGACATGGTTTTCCGTGCTTCATGTATATCTTCTTCAGAAATTCTTGGGTTCTCATGGTAGGTAGCTTTTACTGATGCCCACTCTGGAAACTCATCACTAAATCCTCTATGCCAAAACTCCGCAAACCAATTATTCCTACCACGTGGTGTAGATATAAATATAGCTTTGGAGTTTTCTTTATCTAGTGTAGGTCGTAGTGCGACGTTGAAAGCGTCCCGGCCATCCACAAGGGCGGCTTCGTCGAAGATGATGAGGTCATAGGACCTACCAACGACTGAATCCACTTGATTAACCGAGCCCATACGTATCGTACTATGGTTCGAAAGTTCAATAACTTTATCTTTTGCATTATCTTTAATTACCTCTAGCTCAAAATGTTTTATGAGTGTTCTTTGAAGGTCGAATGAAATCTGCGAGAGTGAGTAGTTAGGCGACATTAACAGAACGTTAGCGCCTGGTACTAAAGTAACTAATTGACCAATTACATTAGCAATGTATGTTTTCCCTTGTCTACGTGAGACTGCGGCAGTAACAAAACGATACTTCGGATTGTTAATTGAGTTGATAATGGCTACTTGGGTACTATTAGGTTCTATCCCAAGTAATTCCATGTAGCCATGTATCGGTAGCTTAATGAATCGATTTTCGCTTTGAAAATCCATTAAGTTGTCTGAAAGTATGTCTTTTCTAGATATTTCTAACATTAGTGAATCGTCTCATTAGTGAAAAATGAATCGACTTCATCGAGGAGACCTTGCTCCTCAACAACATTATAGAGGTACATGAAGGCAAGAGCGACATTCTTCATGTCTTTCTCTTTCCTACTTAGATCTCTCTTAGTTGCAACTAAATCAATAGCTGCTGTAAAACTGGCTGCATTGAGAATACTCTCTTGTAGCCATAGAGTTCTCCCATTTACCTCTTTCATAATGTTACCTTCTAGTGTTAATTGGTACGCCCTTAACCGTTGCGGCTGAGGCGAATATTCTATCTTCCATATCCTTAGATACGTATTCAGCAGAACCTGCTTCTAAAGTAAACGAACCTTGCACGTCTGTTCCTGATGCACCATTCAAAATAGTGACGGTTGCTTCAGCACCTGCTAGATTAACTAATCTTACTTCTTTGGCGAGTTCGAAGTTACTTGAAGCACCTGCTGAGGTGCCACATGCTGCTTCTGCTCCTATAAATCTTACTGACATTTAATTTCTCCTAACGCTTCTTGCGTCCTTTCCCTTGTTTGTACTTTATGGCACGAAGTCTTTGCTTCGCTGCCTTCTTAGTTTTCGATAAACCGGGAGTATTGGTTATCTTCCAGCCTTTCTTTGTCTTCCTAATGGGCATTAGAATGATTTACTAACAAAGAATGCTGCTGAGTCAACGAACTCTCCATCTCTGGCTCCATCAAGAACTTCCATTCCTAGTGTCCAGTTTTTCATAGATTTTGATATTGTTAACTGTTGGTAGTCTGAATCATCATCGAACATGCCGTGTCTTAGTGATATATCGACAACTTTAATTAAAGGCATTTTAAGAGTTACCTCTTTGTATTGCTTTTCTTTGTCGTCCATATCTGTCCACATAGCTAGTTCGATCCAGTTATTTCCACCTTTTACAAACCACTCTTCAACGTGATCTATTGCTTTGTCGTCATATCTATATTGAATGACTCCGCCGTCAACATACCAAGTGTCGTTGAGGTTTAATCGGTATCCACCGTAAAGGTCATATTCCCAGTCTGCGTCCATCATATCAACTTGTGATACCCAAACGCCACCGTATGCTCCTTTATAGTCCAGATCCAAGTTCCCTTGAACTGCCATACTTCCCATAGTTTGACTTTCGCCTCTAAAGAAGTAGTCAGAATATACTCCAACATTTCCATTAACACCAGCAAATGATGGTAATGCAATTGTAGCGAGTAGTAGTGCGAGTACTTTTTTCATTATTTTCTCCCTATTACTGTCGAGAGCAAAGCCTCGCGGTCTTTTCCACGAGGTAGTGCTGTCAACTCTTTGGTTGTGAGAAGGCGGTGCAGCTTTTGACGCTGCTTAAATATGAGTATCGCGGTAGCCTTCTCAATAGCGAATATCATAGGTGGTAAAGATAATTTCTCTTCTAATTTCTTTTGTTCAGCTGTTTGCATAACAGCCTCCTTAAGTTAATCAAGTAGAGGATTTCTATCTTTAGCCTTTCCAATGTTTAAAGCAAAGCGGTCAATCCATTTGTAAGCTTTTGCCCATAACTTATCATCAACAGGTGTATCAGTCATCATTACAACGGCTGAGCATATTGTGATAATTATAGGTAAAACTTGGATTAAGCCCCATATGATTTTTATCAATTCAAACATTCTCTATCTCCCAGAAGGCGCGAACCTTCTCTTAGCCTCGTGATTCTGAACCTAAGCCTACAGGTCTAGCCATTCCGCCAGTCCCCCAAACTTCAGTACTTGAGGCATACATTTTGTGGAACTCTCTACGTTTCCACAAGATCATTACTTCACCAGGTTGTAATCGGATTGAACCCATTTCAACTGCTGGATCGGCACTAGTAACTGTAGTTACAGTTTGTACTGAATTAGACTCATTTACAAGTCTAACGTAAGTACTTCTGTCTCCACAAGTAATAGCTGTCTCTTTGGTTGTGGGAAGGGCTGTTGCCATTCTTCCCGGTGCAAATGCTAATCCCATTTGTTTTCTCCTACCATTTTACCTTGTTCGCCCAATAAGCGGCGGACATTTTTCCTTTCGCAATGTTTCTGCGGTGTCTTGCTTTAAAACTCTTACGCTTCATTTTCATTCTACGAGACTCACCAGCTTTAGGCTTACCTGCTGTTTTAGCTCCTTTCTGTCCGAAACGAATTGTTTTAATTTTACTTCCAACTTTAGCCACAACAATATGTGACTTAGTTCTGTGTCCAGGCGTTCTTTTAGGCTTATTGAACCCTTTAACACCTGCTCTTTTGAGCCTCGGGTCGCGTTTACGTCCTTTAGCTCTACGTCTTCTTACGGCCACGTCTTGCTCTCCTTCTACGAACGATTGTCTTTACCATGGTAGGTTTACCACCTACTCCCTGTCTCTTAGCTCTTTTTCGTCTAACAGCAGAGCGTTTTTAACTTTTGCTCATACTTGCAGCTTTAGCTGCTGGTACACATTTTGGGTAACCTTTCCGACCCTTCTTGGCTTTCTTTCTACCACATTTGGCATGTCCACCACCTTTCTTTGGTCTACTAATATCTACCCAATTTTCTCCAAACCATTTAGTTAAACCACCGGGTCGTGCCATTACTTGCCCACCTTCCTCATAGCTAGTTTATGAGCTGCTGTAAAGGTTTTACCTTTACGCATTTCTTTTCTCATAAATGTCATATGTTTCTTAGTGTGGTGACTTGAATGACGTCTGAGGGTTGCTTGTTGTCGTTTGGTCAGCTTTTTGGTTACTGATGTTCTTCTTTTTCTAGCCACGTCTGTACCTCCCACCTGCTTTCTTATACATTCTTACAAGATAAGCATTAGCATATGCACTTGGGTAAACTGCAAACTTTCGTTTTGTTGCAGCTTTAACTCTTGCATATAACTTTTTATTAGTAGGAATATTACGCTTCTTTTTAGTAGAAGTCTTACGTCTGCGTCTTCTAACAGCCATGATGACCTCTCATTCCTTTGCGTTTTTTCTTTCCGCCTTTTTTCTTTTTCTTCTTCTTTTTACCGTAGTGATATGGCATTATAGTACCCCAATCCCCGAAGGGCTTTGCTTAGCGTCTTAAAGAGCTAGGTAATTTACCGTATCCTCTCTTTCGACGTTGAAGCTGTCTCTTTCTAGCAATAAGTAGATTCTTTCTGATATCTCGTTTCTCAACGACTTCTTCAGTCTCTACTTCCAATCCTGAAATGTCAGGATTCGTAATCTTATCATTGTCCATTTGCGAACTCCATAGCGGCTTCTTTTGAAGCGTGTTTTGTTTGTTTTCCATTGGGGTCGAATAACACATGCTTGCCTCTTTTAACAAACATACCCCAACCCTCTGGTAGTTCAGATTTCTTCTCTACCTTCATGTCTTTTGTTTTTGGTGATGCTTTGATATCTTTCTTATCGTAATCTTCTTTCATAATTTCTCCTAGTGTACTGAGAGCATGGTTATAATCACTCCTGCTCCTCCCACAATTAAGGTGCCTGCTGCTCCTATTAGTATTGATTCTACTCGTGATATTGTTGACTCAACACTATCAAAGCGCTTAGCAGATCTTTCCTCTATGCCCTGCAACTGGTTGAACACGGTTTTCCATCGTTCAGCACATATCGCTTCATGTTTTTCTAGCTCAGCGGCTAGTTCTTCGGTGTTCATTAGTTTCTCTCATATTTGCCTGTGTAGATTTGTACACAATTTAAATTATACCAAAATATTAGGTCGTTGTCAAGGATTATTTTTGTATGGTGTAAATTTTAACTGGTTCTGACTTTCCTTTAACAGTTACCTCGTCGATAAAGTCATAGTTAAAACCCTCCACCATACTATGCTCAGAGATTATTAAATCAGTGTTATACTCTTTACAACTGCTCTCTAGGCGAGCAGCGAGATTAACAGCGTCGCCGAGAACACTATAATCGAAACGACTACTACTACCCATATTACCGACAACACACGGTCCTGTATTGATTCCGACTCCAGTATGGATTTCAGGGCTTCCTTCATTCCTGAGTGCATTATTCAACTCCTCTAAAGCTTCTCTCATTTCGAGAGCAGCTGCTGTTGCTTTTCTAGCGTGGTCTTCTACATCTAGAGGCGCGTTCCAAAATGCCATGATGCAGTCTCCCATGTATTTATCTATTGTACCTTCGTGTTTCATAATTATGTCACTCTGGTTCGTTAAAAATCTATTTACCAGCTCCACTAGTTTTTGAGGGTCTGACTGGTAAAATTCCGAAATCGGGGTAAATCCTCGGATATCCGAAAAAAGGAAAGTTAGTTGTTTCGTCGACCCACCCAATCTCAGTAATGATGGGTCTTTTTGGAGTGCTTCCACTTGTGCAGGGCTAACATACGTCCCAAATTGTTGTTTGATCTGTAATCTCAACAAGTATTGAGTAATAAAACTACGGAATTGTACAATACTCCAGAATAAAAACAGGATAACTAGCGTGCCAGAAACGTCAAACAAGTAGGAAGACTCTACAAGCTTCCAAGAACTGTAGCCAAGTCCTCCTAATAGTGCTAAAATGACGGGTAAGCTAAAATATATGCTACTAGATACTGCCATAATTAGTACCATTCCTACAATTAGTACTCCAAGTTCTGCTAAAAAGCTCCAAGATGGTTGTGAAAGCGGTGTTCCACTAATTAAAGTGTTAAGTACGGTTGCCTGAACTTCGTGAGGGTACTTTGGACCGCCTGGAGTTGCGACAAGAGGAGCCACTCCCTCTGCAGTCACACCAAAAATTACAAATGGTGCTGGAATTGGCTCCTTCATGTACTCTGCTGCTGTCTGTCTGTAGAATTTTGTGTTCCAATTTGCAAAAACTAGTCCATTTTCGTTAGTGGGAAGCTTACCATAGGCTGGTACACGTATCCACTCGACTCCAGTCTCTTCTGTTTTAATCTGATAGCTTGGATCTCCGACTGCTAGCCTCAACATCTCGAGCGAAAAGCTAGGATATATCTTATTTTCGCTTGCGACTGCGAGAGGTAGTCTTCTTACGACTCCGTCTAGTTCTGGACTTGTGCTTATTAGTCCTACTCCGTAGCTGCTTAACTCGGATCTTAAAATTCCTGGGTAATTGTATAGCCATTCTGATGGTACTCCGTTGCCCAACTGCGCCGTACCGACGTGTGGGCCTTGCTCAAAAGTTTGCGTGCTACCTATAAAGGATAAAACAGTAGGAAACTGATCGAGTGCTTGTTGAAATTGTTGGTCAAAGCCATGTATGTCTTTGTCTGGGAACGCTACTGTAATGCCTGGTACGCCTTGTGTCTTCTTTACAGCGTCTGCATAAAAGTTTCTTGGTAGTGGATAGCCTCCGTAAGCTTTTACTATTTCTTCATCAATGTCTACTAGTAAAATTGCTTCGTCCTGTACAGTATCTCTACTCATAATTAGTGCGTCTAAAGATTTGAGTTCTAGTATCTGAAAAGGATAAGGATTCCAAACAAAAAGAGCCACAAGAGTGGCTGCAATAAGTGCGTTTATTTTCATTGTTGAGTTACTGTGATTGAACAACCACCTACTGTTACACAGTTTTGTGTAATTGAATATGATTTATTAGATGCGCTATCTTGAATAAGGTTTAGAGTTGTAGGACGACTGCCTTGTAAAGTAATAGTAGCATTATGACTACCTCCACCTTTTTGTTGAATGTTAGCAACAGACCCGTCTGCAGTACCATAGTAGTAAACGTGAGAATAGCTACTACCACTATCTTCTTGAAGTATGTCATGGTCTACATCGTCCATATGAATATCTAAGTAGTGTGTATGAGTACCTTTTTGAATAATATCTATGTCATTATCATTTCCCCAAACATGCCCACCATAAGTAGCCCCATCGTGTTGTTCTATATTTAGGTTGTTTCCTGTACCGTCAATGTCTCCACCCCAGCTTTTCCCTGAACCCCAGTATGGAACCCATGATACTTTGTTTCCAATACCATATTGTTTTAGAATAATAGTATTATTACTATGTGCAAAAGAAAAGTCTATCTCATTATCATACCCTACTTGGTCAATATTTAGAGTTACTTCGTCTCCACCAGTACCAACTTGATCAATATGTACATGGTTGTCTCCAGCTTGTAGTTCTGCCATAAAGAAGAATAGTAGTATAATGACGATTATTAAAACAAGTTTAATGTACCAAGGTTTGTCTTTCTCACCGTAGGCTCTAGCCTTATCGTATAGTCCTGATTTCTCTCCAATACGGTTTGCCCAATAGTCTGGGCTTAGTCTCTCTTTCAACCAAATTAAAGGGAAAAGTATTTTTCGAAGTAATTTCATTAGTTTGTCTGCCTTATTATTATACTGATAGCTTCGCCATCTCCTAAGGTAATTATGCTTTCTTTTTGGTCAGTCTGAGTATTGATTGTAGCATTAGCATCTTGCGATAGTCTTATACTAATAATACCTGTGACTTCCCTATAGAACCATACTTTACCATTATCTTCAACAATTGTCTGATACTGAGTATCTTTATCAAATCCTGGTAGAGTACCTACGATGTCTACACTTTCGAATCCACCTGCACTTTTCTTTCTATCAAGTAGGTCGGCTTCTTCTATAATCTCTAACAAGTCTTGTAAGAAATCTACATCTAAAAGGTCTCTGTCTAATTCTGTGTACTCTAGTTCGTTCTCATCTAGGTAGTCTTGCTCTAAGTCGTTAAACTCAAGAAAGTCAGCCTCTAGAATATTGCTAGAGCGGTTTTCGTTCTGTTGTTCGTCTTGTGCTCGTTGCACTTCTGCGGGAGGATTAACAATAAACATATTATCAATCATTCCTACAGTAATATTTGTAATTGTAACTGGCTTTGCTGGAGGCGATGATACCGTGCTTACCATGGTAGCTTGGTAAGCTTCATCTAAAGTTACTGTGCCAGCTTCGTTAGTTACTGTTATTATCCCTGATGAACTACCACTTGCATCTGGGAGTAGAATAATTAGGCTTCTTCCTAATTCATCTATCGTTGTTGTAAAGTCTGTGCCTCTTATACCGATACTCGCTGTAGGAGTTTGTATATCGATATTGGCTTTATTAACTAGTCCAAGTTTTCCTGAAGTAAAACGGGCTGTGCCCATTGCAAACTTCATAACCATCTTGGACTTTGAAGGGTTTGGATCGTAAATTACTTCATCTATCAAGACTTTTGAATGTTCTGTAAGTCTTAAGTTAGAGTCATCTAAAAAGTTGACAGCGATACGTCCGTTACCTGTATTGAGAGTATCATACAATAGTATGCCACTCCCTTGCAGTGCTTCGAACGTATCGTTCTGTCGTTTAATATTGCCTACACCTGTCTGCTCAAATATATTACCTATATCATCAGCAAAGACTAGTGCTGGAAGTAATAAACTAGTCGTTAGTATCTTTCTGGTTAATTGTAATAACTGCATCGTCTGAATCTATCTCCAAATCAATCACCCCTGAACAAGTTGTAACTCCTTGCGGGCAACTACCTGATTGCTGGACAATGTCAATGTTTCCATCATCTCCGTCATAATCTACTATAAGGATTTGATCGGCGTCCTTTTGAGTAGTGTTTATGTCATTACTATCCCCGGCTAGTTCCATTTCCCACTTGTTGTTGTCAGAGTCAAACACCTGTGTAAAGATATTTGAACTACCTGTAGTAATGGTTAAATCATAATTTAAGCTTTCTGCAGAAGCATTACCGCCTAAGTCAAAATTCCATTGGTTTGAGTCTCCAGATACAGTTAAATCTAAATCTAAGCTGTCTGCAGAACCAGATGCACCAATGTTCCAATCAAAGATATTACTGTCTCCAGTAAATGACATATCTATATTAGAAGAGTCTAATATGATAGGCCCAAATAATTGGTTACCATTTCCTAACTGATCCAAGTTTAAAGTTACATTACTACCTGTGATTGTCATATCAGTAGCACAAGCGCCACTTGATATAGTTCCACAGAATTTGTTTCCGTAACCAACCTGGTCAATTGTTAACACAAGTGTGTCCCCTTCCTGCTCGAGAAAAATCTCGTTATCAGAAGAGTCGGCTAGCACGTAGCCAGCAGAAAGCATTAGAACGAATAGTAGGCTATTTAGTTTCTTCACTTTCGTCTCCCTTCGACTCCTGGATTTTCCAGAAGCCCCTTTCGTCGCCTTGAATAATGATAGCGACAACTGCGGCCTCTATAGCCGCACGGGTTGCAACAGTAACGCTTTCGTTCTCTGCAACTCCGTCTTCTATTTCTACTAGTTGAGTGTCCATATCGACAAACTTAAATACGTCGAAACCTCCACCAACTGATAGTATAGTCTTTTGAGTTTGTACATTTAGTAGTATTTCTCCTGTAAGAGTGCTAATTCCTCGTAAACTTACAGTAACTACGTCACGTCTATATTGACTTTGATGTCCAACTCCTAATGTTCTTGCACCTCTGCCTCCACTTTCAATATTAGAGTCGTAGCCAATAATGCCACCTTCTAATATGATACCTGCAAATAGCAAAGGTTGTATTCCTTTATCAGAATCATTTTCTTCTCGTGTACTTCTAACAATCTGTCTTTCTCTAACGAGATGGTCTATTCCATGTCTTTCGACTACGCGGAACCATTTACCATTAGCAGCTGTTTTAAGTGCATCAATGAGAAGTTCTGTAGAGCCTTGTGTTACAGCAGTACTAAAGTCTGCTAAACTATCTCTACGTTTTCTTTGACCTGTAAGGTCTTTGAAGTTATAAACAGCAACCACGGGCATTTGTTCCGCTGGTGGAAAATTTAACAGCTGTTCGTATGTGGGTAATTGAATTATCTCTGGTGCTTCTCTACATTCGCCAAACTCTTGGGCGAACTTAGTTGAGCAACTATCGTTGTACATGGGCACAGACGCGCAGCCTGTGATTAGTAGTAAGGCAACTATGGCCAGGAGTCTCATTTAGAAGCCTCCGGTACCAATCGGAATGTCTATTGTAGTAGTACTTCCGTCCTCCGCTACTATGGTAAGTCTGATAATTTCAGTACAGACGCCGTCTTCGGTACAGCTTTCTGTTCTCTGGTATGTGATATTGTTTCCTTCTAAGGTAAAGGAACCGAAGCCTGAAGCCTCTTCATTGCCAAACATATTGTCTACTAATTGCTTAGACAATTGTGCAAAAATTCTTGATTCGAGGTTTCTTATAAATTTGGCAAGCGTAGTATTCTCTTCCGCTCGTTGAGCTGCTTTAAGTGCTGATTCGATATCATCTTGAATCTTGTCTCGTCTGCTCTTTTCTTGGTTTTCTATGGTTAAGTAGTGTGCACTTGTCCCTATCCCACTAAATGAAGGATTTTTAAAACCTTGTACTATTTCATCTGCTACTGCTAGGTTTACTAGTAGTAGACTCATTACTCCTATTAAGTATTTCATTTTCTTTAATCTGTAGCACCGTGTCTATCTTCTCTTGTAGACGTATAATATCATTATCAAGCATTCTCACTTGATCAATCAATTTAATCAGAGCCATATGCTGGCTACCGACTGCTGGATTTATTACTGTTTGAATTGCATTCCAAATGTAATAAACAAAGTACCCAAGTGATACCATCATCACTATGGGGAAACCAAACTCGGCGATTAGTTGCGCTACATTTCCCATCTAATCTCTCCGTACATCTATAGTACCGTCTTCGACAAAATTCTCTGCTCGGGCGATTCTATCTAAGTCTGGTTTTAATCCTAATGCTGCACTTACTGCAGTATCTAATTTTATAACATCATTGTTAATTGTTTTAACCCTCGTGGTTAATGATTTAGCGAAGCTTTCTAGTAGTTTTACTTTATTAACGGTGTCTTCGATTTTCTGTTTCATAATTATGAACAAGAACCAAAGCATCACCAAAGCACCTGCTATTGGAGCTCCTACCTCTGCAATCAGTTTGAATACGTCCATTAGAATATTGCACTAATGCCACAACCACATCTACTCTGCTCGTTGGGGTTACGGAAAGTAAATTCTTCGTTTATACCACTTACTTTCCAATCTAGAGTTGCTCCATCTATCATGGGCAAACTCATTCTTTCTATTGCGATTTTGAACTTAACAAAGTCAAGAATGTAATCGTCTGGCTCAAGAAGATTATCCAAATAATCAAACTTATACTCGAACCCAGCACAACCACCTGGCTTAAGCGCAATACGTACTCCACCATGGGATTCACTTCTTTCGAGTAATTTTGTGTATGCTTCATCAGTTACTTCTATCATAGTTAAATTCTATAAAATCGCGTTTATAAAAATCTGCCACAAAATCTTTATAATCGCCAGAGCAATCTACTTCTGCTCCTTTGTTTAAATGAATCTCCTCAACCCCTATTCTATTCCAAATTGTTTTCTCTTCCATTTTATGGATTTCAACTTCTGGTCTGACAAATGTCCATTGTGGCATGAACAAGTGGTCGAGTCTTCTTTCGTTGGAATGGCTAGTGTCCCAGACTGTCTCCCATTCCTCTATCAATTTTATATATCTACCGCTAGGTAAATACTGTTCTGCTCGTGCAGTATAGTGTCCAAACGTCCAAGTACGAATTAAACCCATTTTTCTAAGATGTCTGTATGTAGCCTTCCATCTATCATATGGGTTTCTTACTTGTGCAATATAATCATGGTTCGGATATATTACTGCATACTTATCGTAAGTGGCATGCTGGTTTATAGTTTCGAGACCACCAATATGTGTCTCTGTTTTCATGCCTTCCTTCCAATTCCAAATTACTTGTCTTTTCTCAAACCAAGACTTAGCGATACTGGTACCGCCATTATTCGGAATCCAAATAAAGATTAAGTTATCAGACAGGTGCATAGTTATGTCTTCTATGCGCAGTCTTCTTTTCCCAATCTTCGATTGCCTTAGCAATTGCGCTTTCCGCAAGTACTGAACAATGAAGCTTTATTGGAGGTAACTCCAAAGCTTCTGCTATTTCTTTATCTTTTATTTTCTTTGCCTCTGTGAGTGTCTTTCCAGTCAACATCTCTACAAACATTGTAGATGATGCAATCGCACTTCCACAGCCATAAGTCTTAAACTTGACATCGAGTATTCTGTCGTCATCGTCTAGCTTTAGGTCTAGTTTCATTACGTCACCACATGCTGGTGCTCCAACCATACCGCTTGCAACCATAGGATCTTTCGGATCGAATCTACCTACAGCGTGTGCAGCTGGGTTGTTTAGTACACTTTCAAATCTGTCAACTACTTTCTTTGAGTATGCCACATCTTCTCCTTACTTCATCATAGCTTTCTCCAAATGAAAAGCTAATTATAAATCTGTCTTCGACACACGCTGGTACGCCGTGCATCTTTGTATTGTCCAATAGAAACTGCCCATATGGGTATGCAACTCCGTTTACCGTTATAGACGAAAACGTCTTGTTGTAGACAAAGTTCATACACGACTTCGTTTTAAAGTCAATGTGCGGTTTCAACTCTTGACCCGCTTTCAATAAATAAAACCTTACCAATGGTTTCAGCGGTTTCGCGATATTTTTTGCGAGGTTTTCAATATAGCCTCTTGGATCATAATCGCCAAGGTTGTCAGCCTTCCATAAATGTTGACCTTTCAAGACATACCAATTATCAAATAATTTCGCCTGTCCATCAGCGTCACTTCCATAACTTTCGTAAGCTTTAGCATATGCTCCGAAGCCTCCGTTCAAAGTACTCGTCATACTTGTCATATTCTTGAGTATAAGATCAACGGGTATTTGTGACCAATCAATTCTTAAATTGAGAGAATCACACCCAGCCATCTTTCTCAAGATTTTCGATAACTTCTTCATATGGGGTATTCTTCCAAGTTAGCATCATTGTAAACCTTGTAGTATTTACTGCAGGTACATAATGCATAGGCTTGGGATCAAATACGAACCTATCATAGTTATACGTTTTATCCCCAATTACTAAAGGCGCCACGGGTGTGCCATCAGTAGAGGGTCGAATAAAATTTATATTACAGCTTCGATGAATATCCCTATGGGGAGGATAACCTGTTCCCTTTGGTAATTCAACGAAACTTATATAATCCATACTACCATAGTGAAAGGTATCAAAGATTTTATTCAATTCGGGCCATCTAGTCTTCTGTTTCGGAACTCGAACAATCCTTGAATAAGTATCAGGATTGTCCATTCCTAGTGTTCCTTCTGATTTTCTCCAGGCTTCAAATTGCTCTGGAGTGCACCAGGGGTTGCTTGACATCACATCTTCTAGTGTGAGTTTGAAGACTTCCATTTTAGTAAGTAGGAAGTCAACGGGAATTTTATCCCAATTAACTCGATATCTAATGGGACGTATGCGTTCCATTAGTTTACCCGTTGGGGCTTGAGATAATTGCATCAACCCAATTTTCAGCAACGTTCTCGGCGTAGCTTTCAGAGTGATTATAAACCTTTCTCTTTTCTAGACATCTATCAAACTCATAGAGCTCGACAAAAAATCCTTTTTTATTTCTCTTTACGATTGCTTTTCTTTCATCTCTTTCGTAGCTGTGCCATTCATTTGCCATATTTATTTATTCCTACTAGTCGCATTACTCTAGGTATACGACCAGATTTCATTAGTTCATGAAACCATAATAACATAAGTACCTTTAGTCCTTATCGCCGATTAGTTTCTCCATTAGTTTGCCATAATTACCTTGACCAAAAGGTAACTCATTTATCTGAATGTTGGCTTGTTGCTTTATCGGGGCGGTCTTCGCCTTTTCCATCTCGGCCATAGCTTTGATTTCGTCCATTCTCATCTTGTGAGCCATTTGCAGCAGGTCAGCAACGTCTTTATTAGTGTACATCTGACTTTCTTCAGCTTCCGCTAATTTCTCTTCAATTATGTTATCAAGAGCGCTAGCAAGTTTGAATCGGTTTCTGTAACCCGTATCTAAATACACTTGGTCGATGTATTGTTTTATTTCTCGCTTATTAAGATATTCACTTACGGTATTCTCGTCTAGTTTGAGTCGAGTACATACCTCACTTACACTACCAAGTTGTAGATAAGTATTTGCGACTTCTAATCCCTCTGGACTCATTTTTACTGCAATTTCATTTTTCATAGTTGTATTATACTTCAATTTTACTTCCGTGTCAAGAAATATTTTTGGAAGCATCGTCACGATGTGCAGTCTGCGTCTTTTTACAAATTGAAATTTTTTCAAAAGTTGTACGTGTGGAGGGGTCCAGAGCGAGAGCGGGAGCAAGGTCTAATAACCGCCCCCCCCCTATATGCGAGATACTAAAACGCTCACCATGTCAAGCATTTCGCCTAAAATAAATGCACTAAATTAAGCGACTTATTTTCGCCTAACCTATTGCAATTCGCGTCCCATTTGCTAATATACATATATAGAGATTGATTACTGATTAACTCTTAAACAAGAAATCAGGACTGTGGGAGAAACTGCTAACCAAACAGAAGCAAGCACAGACTAGGGAGAGACAGAAGCCCTAAACTGTTCGGAACAACGAACTCAAATAAAAACTAAACTAACTTAAACAATGGGAGAAACGATTATGAATATCGGAATGGATTACTTGCCACTAGAGAGGGCGAGGAAACTGAGAGAAAAGAAAAAAGAAAACCTAGACCGCTTGCTCGTGCTTTGCGGTTTGGTCATTGTCAATGTTGCAACTTTCCCTTCATTATATGAAGTGATTGCCAACAATGGCACGCCACCACCTGCCAGCTTTACTGGGTTGCTTTGGTGTGGCTTAACCTTTTATCTTTTCTACTCTCTAAGAAAACGCCTTTACTTTTATGCTTTGGGCGAATTCATAGGGATTTGTTGCAATGGGTATTTATGCCTTTATGCACTCTCACTCTAACAGGTTTGGCGATTACCTTTTGAAATCGCCACTTCAACAATGGGAGAAAATACTATGACTGAAGAAAAGAAAAAAGCACCTTCTAAGAAGGAGCTTATGCGAGAGATTGAAAACCTTGATAAAAACAAGGTGTTCGATTATGTGTCTTTAGGTAGAACTAACATAGCCAATATTAAGGCTATAGCGGAACTCTTAAAGGCTTAACATTAACGAGGGCGGTTGAAATCTTGCGACCACGACCGCCCTCACTTATGGGAGAAAATATTATGAAGCAATTAGCTTTTGACTTTGGCGGTCATAAAACGCCAACATTCTCGGAATGGTATACCGAAAATTGCACCGAAAAGCGTAGGTTTGGCGAACGCCAATATTCACGCGAAGAGGGGCGAGCGGTATATGATAAACTTGTGAAAACAGGTTTTTTTAATAAGGGGTTTTATAATGCGTAAAAAACATAATGCACTCGTTATTGATACCGAAACCACTATGAAAAACGAGAAACCTTTTCTCGCTTACAACATAGGGGGAGCATTGGGGGATATTTATTCCCCCAATTCTGAGCCACTTGAATTTGACTTTTATGTTCAAGAGATAATCTCGAATCCTAAGAATTTCGAGCATACTTATATATGCAAAGATGAAAATTCTAAGGACTTCGGAAAACGCCTTTTTTGGAAATACGATTCTCGATACAAATTTGTATTAGAGGACGCTTTCAAAAATCGCTCTAAGATTAAACCTCTTAAATATATTCTTAATTATATTAGCAAGCATATCGGCTTCGCCGATTCGGTTGCTTCGTATAATTGGAACTTCGATAAACAGGCTTTTAATAAAACTGTTTTAGAATTCCATAACGAAAAATATAAAGAATTCGAGCGGTTGCCAAATTGGTGTATTATGGATTGCTATGCAAATAAAGAAATCAACTTGAATTATTTTAAGATGATTGACGATTTGAGCGAAATCGATAAACTCCAATTTATGAGCAAGAGCGGAAAAAATTATGGGTATTCCGCTCAATGTATGGCGAGATATATTTTTGAATCTTCACAATACGAGGAGCAACATACCGCCCTCGAAGATTCGAAAATGGAATTTGAACTCGCTAGACATTTTGCTAGAAAACATAAATCAGATTTTGAGAATACATTTCTCGGAAATCCGAAAACTGTTTCTTGGCAAATGCTTAAAAAGAAATTGTCCGCGAAAGCAAAAATGCAGACTCGGGCAACAAAATAACTTCTCCCATGAAGTGAGCGGGATTTGTTGCCCCGCTTATCAACTAGCAACAATTTTTTAACTTCATACATTTTGGGAGAAATAATTATGATAAATTTAATTTTAGGCTTAATGATTGGTTTAACGCTTATGGTGTTTTACTGGTTTGCTTTTGGCATTGGTGTTGTTGCTCCACTTGTTGCAATTATTTTAATGGCGACAGGTTTAGCATTAGGACTGATGTTCATGCTTGCCCTTTATCAAATAGGGGGCGAAAATGATAGCGGTGTTTGATTTAGATGGAACTGTTTTAGATTCATCTCATAGAGCATTGTTAAACGAGCAAGGGGGAATCAATATCGAGGAATGGCGAACTCATACGAGGGAGCAAATTCTAAACGATAGCGAATTACCTCTCGCTCAATATATGCGAGATTGCATTAAAAATCCGAGCGTTAGGGTTTGGGTATGCACTTCTCGAAATCTTAGCCGAGCAGATTATGAACTGCTTGAAAATTTAGGATTACGCGGAGCGGATTTGATTTTATCGAGAGATAAGAACGATAACCGCGAAGATGTCGCCTACAAAATTGCTAAGATACGCGGAAAACTAAACTTACCTAGCGTAAGCAAGAGGGAACGCGTATTTTTTGACGATAGGGCGGACATAAGGCAAGCAATGGGGAAACTCGGTTTTGTTTGTCCCGCCCCGCAATTTTGGGGTTTGTATCACTCGGCATAGGTGTAAAGCGAGGGCGGAGAAATCCGCTCTCGCTTTTTTTTTTTTGGCTTGCCAAATGAGAATGATTCTCATTCGCATTTAGATTTTTTTTTGAGCGGCGTAGCCGCGCCAGTAGTAGTATGACGATGATTTATTTTTTGTTACGTGTAAAGCGGCGTGCGCCGAAGTAGTAGTATGACGATGATTATTTTTTGTTCCGCGCAAACGTCGGCACCGATTATACCACAGCGGGTGACGCTTGTCAAGGGTTTTCTTAAATTTTATCAAACTTTATTAGGCGGCTGGTCTGGCCCGGGTCAGCCCCTGTCCCACCCTGGTAGTATATCACAGATTTGTAGGCGTGTCAAGTAGTTTGCGCAAAATAAAACCCGACTTGCGTCGGGTTCTGTGGCAACACCCGTCCCGTGCCAATAGGGACTG
>Ga0098043_1000151_pt1 | contig 22328 bp, 43 predicted proteins | sample 9B_taG_FD_92581 | JGI IMG/M metagenome (GOLD analysis project Ga0098043, IMG submission 92581) | Marine viral communities from the Subarctic Pacific Ocean - 9B_ETSP_OMZ_AT15188_CsCl metaG | ecosystem: Environmental > Aquatic > Marine > Oceanic | place: Subarctic Pacific Ocean | collected 2015-01-10 | reverse complement strand
TTACTCTCTCTTCGGAGCGTCGGATGCACAGGCAGCTATTAAGGTTGGCTCTTACCAAATAGATGATACAACCTACCAGGCTATGCAGGGTGCCCTTACCGAAGCTGGAAAAGATCCAGATTTTGCGATGGCTGTGGGCAAAGCACAGGTGGCTCTAGAGAGAGCGCATGATTCTAAGCAAGCAGTTGACATTCAGACTCTTGGACCTATCGTAGACGAGGCATTAAACCAAGTTGTAGATGTGATGGGCAAGGTTAAGAGTGACAACCCCGATGCTTTGGATCTTTTTTCAAAATGGATTAATATAGGTAAAAGCCTGACATTTAAGGCTACAGGATTTTAAAGGAGAACAAAATGGCCGAATATAAAATTACCAAAAAGAGGTTAGCACAAATTATTAAAGAAGAGTATCAAAGGATGCACTTGGAAGAAGTTGAAAAACTTGATTCGATCGAACTGGAAGATGATGATCGTCAAGATGAAAAGCTTGACCCTGTTGGTAAAGAATCTGAAGATGGCGACATTGACAACGATGGCGACAAGGATGAGTCTGACGAGTATCTGAAAAAGCGTCGTAAAGCCATTGGCAAAGCTATGAAGAAAGAGTCACTTGACTCTATTCGGGATTTGATCAGGAAAGAACTCGGGAACATTTAATGCATCTGACAGAACAAGCCGTAGACCAAATACTTGGGAACTCTGCTGTTGGCCACGAGTTTGGCGAGAAGATAAAAGAACTAGACAGACGTTTGAATATGAACGGCATGTCTTACTCTGGCTACGACAGCCTGACTGATCGCCAACAAGAAATATTCACACAAGGCTTGTTCTTGGAACCTGACTCGGCGTTGGACATTAAAGAATATGTTATGTCTGCTGTTGATAGTTGCTGGTGCCCTGATGTGGTTGAGGATCTACACCACCACTCTCCGATGCTTATGAGAGAGATCGAAGCAGAGCAGGAAAAGCTCCCCGATATGACAGTTAGGATCGGAGAAGGTATCAGTGGACTTGACCAGGCCATTGACCTGTTGCTGGAGCAGATCCTACAAGAGCAGGAACAGGAACAGGAACAGGAACAAGAAGATTATAGCACAATGTCAAAAGCACAACTGTTTGCCAAGGCTAAAGAACTTGGAGTACCCGTGAGCAGGAGTGCCTCCAAAGCTGCCATGATCGATGTGCTTCTGAACCCAGACAGTGTACTGCAATCTACTCTGGATGCAGTAAAACAACTAGAGGTTTACTTGACAGATGGAGGCTTCGTTCCTAGGGCTAAAGCTGGCAATTTCAAACGAGCCCGCCATGTTAGAGCGGGGATCCCAGGCGACCTTAAGGCACTAACAAAACTTTTTAAAAGCAAGAGTCTTACCCTGACTAATGTTGGTGGGGCGAAATATTCAGAGGCCTATCCAAACTATACCTTAACAGCAGCTAAAGATATCCCCTTTCAAGTTCCCCGTGAAAACAAGTCTGGGATAAAATATAATGAAAAATACCTCGTACCTAAAGGAACATTCGTTGGTTTTATCAACGCCACTGCTAAGGCCAAAGGGGAAAAAACAGACAAAGATTTGAAATTCACAATGAAAGAACTTAGCCCCGGTAATATAGGACTAGGAGGAAAGGCTTTTAATAGTCCGCAGACTCTGGCTAGACAGGCTGCTAAACTCATAGACAAAAAATATCCAAATGAACCAGAAAAAGCGCAACCTCTTAAACAGCTTTTAGGTGAAGCTCTACAAGCAAGGGGCAACGACATTGATTTTAAGAAGGCTGCCTTGACCTTCGACTCCGGAGACCTGTCGATCATATCCTCAGACTTTGGTGAGGTCTTGGCCGCTATCTGGTCGATGAACAACGAGCCGTTAAATTTTGATAAGGTAGAGTTCCCAGGCGTCACTAATGAACCGTTGATTGATTTTTACGGACTCACCAAAGCTGAGAGCGGGAAAGGTTTTGATAGAACGCCCGTCTCGTGCAAAAGCGGAGCAACCGGCGGGAAAGTCTCCATCGTTAATATTATTGATGCTCTAGCAAAACAGAAAGCGGGAACCAATGATCCAGACATAGATGAAAACGCAGAGTATGCGATGGAGTTGTTTAGGATGGTGGAAGGAAGCACCGCAAAAGAAGGCTGGATTGGTGTTCACCGAATAATGCACGCTAAAGATGCTGTAGGTGCTAAAATTTCTCGGTCGCTTGCAGAAATTACGGGCATCAAAGTCGAGGACATGAATGAAGAGTCACTAGAGAAATGGGCTATAAAGCATTACAAAATGCCCCCGGAAGGAGCCAAAAAGGTCGGGCCTGGTAACGGATCAAAATATAACAACCGTCTGCAAGAATTAATGCAAGGAGTATGGTATCCCACTTTAAGTCACGGAACCCTGAAAAAGGAAGAGCCCTTGAAACAAGCTTTCCTGAACGGATACGAAGGAAAGGTTGATCCTGCCCGAGCTATCTTTTCGCCTCTTTTAGAAAATACTAGTCGTGTTCTTAATGTGGATCAGCAGATGAAAGACTCCTTGACGAGCTTGGCCAGACAAGTGGTTTTAGTTCAGACAAAATTAGATGTTAAGACTAAGAAGATGGAAATCAGAGTTGACTACTTTAAGGACGCTAAATTTAAATTCAAAGCAAATTCTTATTCAGGTAAGAACAAAGTGTCCTTTACGATGGACTTTACGAAGTAACCAAACTCGTGGTAAGATAACAAAAGAAAGCGAGGCAACTTGAAATCACTCTTAAGATACCCAGGCGGCAAGACAAGAGCCCTGAAGTGGATTACTCCATATTTCCCAAAAGACCTGAAAGAAATGGTCAGCCCATTTTTTGGTGGCGGGTCCATTGAGATCCATTACGCTGCTCAGAACGTTCTGGTTCACGGGTATGAGATCTTTGAGCCACTTGTAAACTTTTGGCAACAGGTGCTTAGCAATCCAAACAGAGTGGCCGACCACCTTGAAGGATTGTTTTATCCCTGCACTGAGGAGATGTTTAAGAGTTACCAAGAGCGGCACTGCCAAGACTACAAGGATGGTCTCTATGAAGACAATAAAATGTGGCGGGCTTGTATGTATTATGTTTTGAATCGCTCCTCGTTTAGCGGTGCAACTACAAGCGGAGGTTTCTCAAAAGAGGCCGCTGAAAAGAGATACACCCAAAGCAGCATCGATCGTCTTAGAGACTTTGAATGCACCTTCTTAACTGTCAATCAGGCAGACTTTAAGGATAGTATAGCAAAACATAACGACGATACCTTCATATACGCAGATCCTCCTTATGCTATTGACAATCCAGTCCTCTACGGTGATAATGGTTCAACCCACAAACATTTTGATCATGTGGGATTTGCGGAAGTCATAAAGAAAAAGAACAAATGGATTATATCCTATAACGATAACAAATATATTCGAGACCTTTACCAGGGTTATGAAATTATTGAGACCGGCTGGTCCTACGGGATGCATGGCGGCCAAGCCAAGAAAGGCGAACTGGTCAACAAGTCCAGCGAGATTATTATTCTCAACGGCATTGATCCAGATCACATCGCCGAGGCTAATGAGAAAGTTAGAAAGATGCGTGAAGCTGAAGCAGAGAAGAAACGTAAATCAGCTAACGCAGCTAAGCGTAAAGCAAGAAAGAAAGATAAAGAAAGTCGTCAAGCTCGCTGGGATCGAAAGCTATCGACATTCAAAAAGAAAAAGGAAGAAATAAATGAGTAAAGATCATATCCTATTCGGAGATGAGATCCGACAAAAGTTACTTAGTGGAGCAAACAAGCTCGCCGATGCTGTAGCATCTACGCTGGGACCAAGAGGACAAAATGTAATCCTCTACAAGCGGGGTGCCGATCCAGTGATCACTAAAGACGGAGTGAGTGTTGCTCGGGTTGTAGAGTTGGATGATGACTATGAACAAGCTGCTGTCGAAGTTCTCCGTCAGGCTGCTCTGGAAACAGAGAAGACAAGCGGGGACGGAACCACTACCAGCACTGTATTGGCTAGGGCGATTTTAACCACTGCTCAAAAGCACATCGCTGCCGGTGCCTCATCCATTGATATCAAAAGAGGCATCGACATTGCTGTTGAAGCTGTCTGTCAGAACATAGATGATATGGCCCAACCCGTATCCAGCGAAGAGGACATTCGACATGTCGCCACCGTTTCGGCTAATGGCGATGAGGCTATTGGGACGTTGATAGCAGAGGCTGTTGCTAATGCTGGCAAGGATGGTGCTATAACAATCGAGGAGAGTAGATCCCTGAAGACATCTCTAGATGTTGTGGAAGGTTTCCAGTTTGAGGGAGGGTATGTCTCGTCCCAGTTTGTTACCGACGACCGCCGAGCCGTTGTTGAGTATCGTGACTGTTTAGTTTTGGTAACGGATGAAGCACTAGATAATGTTGAGGAGATGTTACCCATTCTTGAGGTTGTGGCCAGAGATGGTCGCCCGTTTATTATCATAGCAGAAGAGATCGAAGGTCAGCTTCTAGCCGCATTGATTATGAATCGAATGAGGAATGGTATGAAAATCGCTGCCATCAAAGTTCCTAGATATGGCGAGGAGAGAAGGTGGCTACTGGAAGATTTATCTATCGTGACTGGAGCAACCCTTATTAGCAAGGAGAACTCAGTTAGATTGAAGGACGTCAAACTTAAGCACCTGGGATCAGCTAAAAGAGTTGAGATTGCCAAAGGTAAAACAACCCTTGCAGATGGTGATACCGACCACGAACGCCTAGAAAATAAAATTGAGTCCATCAAGAATATGATTGAGGGTGTGGATGATTTGCGTGAGGCGCAGTCTTTACAGGATAGGATCACGAGACTGTCATCTGCTGTGGCTGTGATTAAGGTTGGTGGTGCAACAGAGATTGAAGTAACAGAAAAGAAACACAGAATTGAAGATGCTTTGGAGGCGGTTCGTTCCGCTCAGGAAGATGGTGTGGTGCCAGGCGGTGGGACAGCACTGCTTAAGTCTGCGACTGCTGCTAATGTTCAGGCCAACAACCAAGACCAGCTTCGAGGTGCTCAAGCACTGCTAGAGTCATGTCTTGCGCCAATAACACAGATTTTGAATAATGCTGAGATATCCTCTGATATTGTTATTAACTCATTGTCTTACGATGACCATGCCGAACAGGTTGGTTTTAACGCTAGGACAGAAAAGTTTGAAGACTTGATAGAATCTGGAGTCATTGACCCAGCCAAAACGGTGAAGTGTGCGTTACAAAACGCCGCTAGCGCAGCGGGAACGCTGCTCACCACAAATTGTGCTGTTTTACGGAAGGGTGGTGAATAAAAACACAAGTCTAGCGACTAATTAAAACAGCCGGTTTCATACAAAAAGACCAGAGTAAATCTGCCTGGTCTTTTTTTATTTGAGGTATGCCCGATGAGCGATGATCTTTTAAAAATTGTTTTGCAAAAAGTTGAGAACATGGAGCACAAAATTACAAGTGCTAAGTCGCTCAATGGTGGGTTTGATAAGTTAGCTGGTGATGTGGAACACATCAAAGAGGCTCAACGAGAGGTTTTGGATGCCGTCAGGGGAGTTAAACAAACTCTCTATGAACCTGATTCGGGACTTTTTAGCCGAGTTAAGGAATTGGAATCTGAATCAAAAATTCGCAATGCCTATGTCAAGGAGACAAAACCAGCATTAGATTTTGCCAAAGAGCTTGTGGTGTGGAAAAAACATGCCGATAAAGAGCTAGAGCAGTTTGAAAAACTTCAGATTGAGTTTGCCAAACTACAAGACTGGAAAGCAGGTGCCCAGAGGGTTATCTGGCTCATCGCTACTGCCGCTGGTGGTATGTGGGTTAAACACTTTATGGACTTGATGATGAAATGACTGGTTTTATCGTGGGAGCGATTATATTTTCTATTCCTACGATTTACTATCGTGCTAAATATATAAAATCTGAGAACGACAGAAAGAGAATGATTAGCCAGGCTTGGAAATGGCAGTGGCAAGATTGGGGAGAATAAGATGAAGAACTGGAAACCTATTTTTGTAGAGAATAGCAAGATTCCTGCTATCTTATCTTATGTTACCCCGATCCAAATTTGGGCCATCACATTATTTTTCATAGTCCTTTGCAAGGGAAAGCTAGATGAGGTTACAAAGCGTCACGAGACAATACACTTCCAACAATTTTTAGAAACAGGTGTCGTCGGATTTGTCGCTTTGTATTTCTGGGACTATCTTCACGGGTTCATAAAATATAAAAATGGCGCAGAAGCTTATAGAAGAATACGAGCCGAACAAGAGGCTTACGATAATGATCAGGATGTTGACTATCTACCTACACGACCAAGGTATTTGTGGATTAAAAAATATAAAGTATAAATAAAACTTGACCTACCCTAGATGTATGATACTATACATATGTAAGGGAGAGAGATATGTTTTATAAGGTCGTTATCTACAAAGACTATGATGGTTCCAAGAAGCTTGGACACCTTCCCGCAGCAAAAGACATTGTGAAAATGCTCAAAGAAGGTGGCTCATCCCACCTCGGAGATTCTAAGTAATGAGTTACTGGCATCAGATGTATCCACGCCGCCAAAAGGCTGAACGAGTTGAGCTTGATAACGGCGCTGCTCGCTTTGAGTCCTTGATGGCTAAGAAACTGTCCGAGCGTGACCGCAAGTTTGCTGAGTCCCTCCAGAGTCAGTTCAATGACCAGGGCAAGTTGTCTCCAAAACAAGTCGAGTGCGTTGAGAAAATGGAGCAACGCTACTCCCCAGCATCTGTGTTGAAGCGAGAGCGCTGGGCTCAGTCCTACAAGGGTGCCCATCGTGAGGTCGCTATGATCTGCGCTCGCTACTACCGCTCCACCACTTACTTCCGTGATCTTGCTACTAAGATTCTTTTGGAAGAGGACTTCGTTCCTACCGAAAAGCAGTTCAATGCTTTGACCAAAAACAAGTACGCTCTGAAGGCTATCGCTGCTGCGACCGAGCCACCGGCCTTCCCTGTCGGTTCACTCGCCAAGGTGCGGGCTAATTACAACTTGGTTCAGAAGCCACACCTTCACAACCAGATTGGTCTGGTGGTTGCCAACCATCCCATCGGGCTCTACGCCTCGTCAACCATCCTTGTAAATGGCGAGCACGTCAAGCTTGAAGACCGCTGCTTGAAAGCGGCGGCAAAGAAGAAAAATAAATAGCTTAACAAAATCTCAATAGTGAGACATAATCCTAGTAAGGAGGATTTAGTATATGCGAGTATCTGTTAACTTTGATGTTGATTCCAACAGAGCAAAAGAGGTGATGAAAACTCTTATTGTAGCTGAATCTGTTTATTTGAGCGACGCTCTGGTTAAGTTGGCAAGCACTAATTCAACAACTGCTCAGTCAACGGCTCAGGAGGTAGCCGCCAGTCTGGAAAAGGTGGTCATCCAACTTGGCCAGTATTGTCGGATGTTAAAAGATTTGGAAAACCTATCACACCAGCAAAACTTGCCACAACCTGCCGAAGAGCTAAACCTGGCACTCAGCCAGCCAAGCGGGGAGGTGAGCAAGGATGTCAGCGAGGCTTTGAAAAACCTTAAAGACCAAGTGGAAGACATCCAAAAGTTTACCAGTTTTATGGAGAAGGTATCAGATGAAACATCTCAAGAGGGGTGACCTTGTTTACTTACCCTCTGATATTACGCTGATCGACAACACGACGGTCAAAAAGTGGATCAAGCTTGACGAGCCAACTTTGGCAGTCATGGTAGAGCCCCAGGTCAACAAAAATGATATTTATCACAAAGTCCATGTCAAAGGAAATGACTGGCTTGTTCGGACAATAGATACAATGGAGGTAATGTCCCGTGCTTAAAGTTTCAGAAGTATATGAGAAGCAGATTAGAGAGTTCAAAGAAAAGCCTGATGGAACAGAATATGTTAATTTTTCCAATAGGTTTGACTCTCGTGATATGTTAATTAATAAAGAGTATATCGTGTCGGTGCAGCCACATGAGTTTACTTCATCAGCAGATGTCAGCAAACTAGAAGGCTGTTTTCCAGATGACACTAAGTTTAGTTTGTTTATTATGGACGGCAATTCTTTTCGGAAGTCTGAGATTGTTGTTGTCGGTTCGTTCGACAAGTTTTGTAGATTGTTGCAGGAAAGTTAAAGATGAATTTACCGACCTGGGGTGAACTGACAGGATTTTACTGTTCGAAGGTTAACAACGGACTTATCCAAAACCATATGTTCGAGCAGTTTAGTGTTCGTAGATACAACTACGGTGTCTCTCACGACAAAAATGTATGTCGTCTTGTTTTCCTGAAGGATGTTCTAAAGAACAAGGCCAACAAGACACTGCGTCGTGGTGGGAGATTTATCTGGTGCGCTAATCTAAAGTACGAGGGCAGAAACACTGAAGGGTTTAGACAGATTTCGTTCACTGTTGACAAAGGTAAGAAAAGGTTTTTGGTGGCAGAGAACAATGTCTTGTGTGTTCCATCTAAAATCTACGTCAATAATAGCAGGTACTTTCGGTCAAAGGTGAAAACTTTCACATCTTTTTCTAGTGTTTTTGGATATAAAAATACTCTTAATATGATGGCCAAAGCGGATGGACTTACCCTTGATGAGTTTGAGGAGAAAATCAAATCCGACAACCCATTTAAACCTGGGACGTTGGTGTCACCACGATTAGGTTACTTTTTCCCGCAAATTGATCCAAACAAGGTTGACTTAGAGATTAAGGATGATGCTCAACACCCCTGCGGTATTATTTTAGGACGGCAATTTCTTGATGATCATCATTATGTTGGCAAAGAGTTCTATAGAGTTAGGTTTGGGGATACTACTTATGAAAGAGTACATCCAGTTCAGATGGAGGTTATAAATGAAGTTTAGACTATACACAAAAGCTAATTGCCCTTTTTGCCAAATGGCAGTTCACCTACTGGCAGAGAACCAAAAAGAATTTGAGTGTTATTCGTTGGACAAACAGCCAAAGCTTTTGACTGAGATCAAGAAAACATATCAATGGGACACTGTACCTATCGTGGTTGAAATAACCGAGGGCCAAGAGAAGTTTATTGGCGGGTTTACTGACCTGAAAGAATACTTAAATAAGGGCAAGCAGTTGCTTAAAGGATAATAATATGATTTGGACATCAGAAGTTTCACCTCTAATTAAAGAGATTGAATTAAGAAAACCACCGATTATGATTCGGGTAAATAAGTTTGATGAGAAGTCGGCTAACGAGTTCTCCCACAAGATGGCCTTGGCACACAGCACTGGGCAAAAAGTAATCCCCGTTATCATTGACTCATACGGTGGACAAGTTTACTCCCTAATGTCAATGATCGCTGCCATCGAGTCGTCAGATCTGCCGGTTGCAACAATTGTTGAGGGGAAGGCCATGTCCTGTGGTGCGGTGTTACTCTCTTTTGGGGAGCAGGGTATGAGGTTTGCTGACCCGAACGCCACCGTGATGATTCACGATGTAAGCAGTGGTGGTTGGGGTAAGATCGAAGAACTTAAAGCAGACGTGGCTGAAGCCGAACGCCTTGATGAAAAGATCTTCACAATGATGGCTCGTAACTGCGGAAAGAAAGACGATTACTTCAAGAAAAAGGTCTTCAATAAAAAGCATGCTGACTGGTTTATGGACGCCCAAGAGGCTAAGAGACACGGGCTCGTTAATCATCTCCGTCTGCCTAAGCTGAAGATTAAAATTGATGCGGAGATAGATTTTGAGTAAGAGAACTTTGGCAATGAGCGGCTATTATTTTGCAGTAATATTTCTTGTTGCCTGTATTCTCTATGACCTGGTAGCAAGCTCCGTTACAGGATTTACTTTTGGATATGTGTTTGCCTTATTCTATTTTATTTACAGGGCTAAAGTAGCGCATCGACTTTTGTTTGGATATGAAGATGAAGATTATAATTGAAGTTGGCGATGTAGAACAATCAAGACTGACCAAGCAGTTAGTATTTAAGATCGCTTGTAATATGGATGCTGTGTTGGCTACCGAGGATTCTATGATGTATCCAGATCAGGTTTCGATGGAAGAGATCGCCAACGAGATGGCAAACAAGCTAGAGAGAATGATATATCAAGACTATTATCGTGGTGGCCGACGCAGAAAATATGATTAAAGAATTTACAATGTCTGTTGTTACCACTGCGATTGGTCTTGTTTTCCTAGGGCTGGTTGGTGTCTGTATGGCACGAGACACTTTTAAGGAGCTTAATGTTGGACCATTTGACGAGTAACAACTGGGTATCACTAGGCGGTAAGCCGATCTCAGATATTCGACAGCGTATTCAGAAGCGCCTTGAGGACAATCGTTTTACTTTTCACGTTGGGACTGATAGTAAATCATATCTTGACCACACAATTATTACCACTACAATTTGTTTCAGAGAAAATACCAAAGGAGCACTCGTAGCGTATCAGCGGAACAAAATAGACAACTTTAATAATATAACTGAACGGCTACTACACGAAACTATAGTATCACTAGAGGCGGCAAAAATGGTTCAAGACATCACAGGTAGGCCACCAACGATCCACGCCGACGTTAATACAAAGGAAAGTGCCTTAAGTTATAAGATGTTAAATGTTATAATGGGTATGGTTCAAGGGATGGGATTCCCTATAAAGGTTAAGCCAGATGCCTGGGCAGCAGACATCGCAGATATGTTCACTAGATAACTTCAAGAAAGGAAGCATCGTGAAGCAAGAAGAGTTAGAAGCAAAGCACATCAACACTTTTAAAACATTCTGTAAGAATAACAGATTACGTTTAAAGGAGGACGGTGATGGACTTCCAGTGGCTAGGGCAATCGGAAAGTTCAAGACAGATCAGTTCTTTTGTAACTTTAAAGATGGCACCATCGGCGTTTATGTGACGAGGGAAACACAACGACAGTTTACTTATCTTAACAAAAAGCTTATTAAGATGGGGTGTGTGCCAACACAGCTTGGTGACTTTGAAGCGTCATATGATCTTGAGTGGATGAATATTCCACCCGTGGCAAGACTACTAAAGATTAAGAAAGGGGCCGCAAAGGTTAAAGATCCTAAGTGGCTTAGAGATTGATGGACAATGAGGAAAAATCATTCGATGATTGGCAGAAGCACTTCTCATCGAACGGCTCCCCCGAGAAGGCAGCCGAGCTTACCGCTAAATTTTTGTTTGCAATGTCGTACTATCATGATAGAATGCGGCTACACATAATGTTACACCCATTATTTTTTCTTGTGGGATTTATGATTGCCTTTTTTGCTTTTGGAGAATGATATGAATATGAAAGCTGGTGACTTAGTAAAAGAACGTTTGCCTTTGATGGCTGGCGATGCACCGGAGAGACTTGGGGTTATTGTTGAGACCCCACTAGCCGGATCTACGTTCGTAAAAGTTTTATTTGACAAACAAGAATTTGTCCCCTATAATTCTCTTAAGAAAATGGAGGCTTAAATGGCTACACGACCCGGACGACTTCTCGACAAAACATTCACCTCATTCACCGAAGCGAGTGGACGCCTCGAAGACACGATCAATTGGATCACCGCCGCCGAGGCACACGCTCACGAGTTTGATCCCGGCTGCAAGGCGGAGGTTACACTCCACCTGTTAGGCAAGGTTCTCGAAAAGGCAGCGGGCGAACTCGAAAAGGCATCCGCCCAACTCGCCGAGGAGGTCTTCGGCACCGAGGGCACCCCATAGATATATTTCAGCAGGCAACGATTGGCGAAGCCTTCGCCAAATTTTTTTTCATAATACATTAGCTGAAGCATAATTATTATACTATGGGGTAACTGAGCCGGCAAAACCACATCAAATATGCGTAGCCTTTTACAAGGGTGAGGGACGCTGGCACAACCGAATCGTTCGCTGGACTACTCAAAGTATATACTCGCACGCAGAACTGATCATGCCTGACAACACCGCCATAAGTATCACGCCTTTCGGACAAGCCGGCATCCGCAGGAAACCTTTTGAAGAACCTAAAGAAGACTACGATACCATTTGTGTGCCTGTCAGCGACGAGCAACTAGTGACTATAGAGCAGTTTTATGAGGACACTATGGGAGACGGCTACGACTGGCCGGGGATGATCTTATCAAAGTTCACACCATTCTTCATCAAGCGGACAGGACGCTGGTATTGTTCCGAGTGGATTGCGTATGCACTAAGGCTGGCAGGAGCCGTGGACAACCTGTATCACTATGCAGATTTAACGCCGCAAAGACTTTATGAGATACTACAAGAGTATGCCGACTAAAACAAAAGAATACTCGCTCTATGATCCTGGCAGCCTGGTGGTTTGTCGGACGGATGTTTATTCAAGCAGTCCGATTGACGGAGACGCTGGCAATAAAAATATGATTCCTGCCGGCACGGTCGGCTTAATCGTAGCGAGGGGTGATGACTCGGCTGGGTTCCGCAACCATTTCCAAGTGCAGTTCTTGGGAAAAATATTGTGGTGGGTTAGGCCTGATGAGATTGAGCCATATGTTGATTACTTTTATGGTAAACAAAAATAAAAAACTGTAATAAAATATTTTCGAAAGGAGTTCATTGTGAACGAAGAAACAAAATACCAAAGAATTTATGAAGAAGAAGTGTCCGACACCATTAAGGATACGCTGGAACTTTCCGACAGGTTTTATGATCTGTCACATCACCAACGAGAGCTTTTCATTCAGTTAGTTGATGCTGGGTTTAACTCGGCTATCAAAGAGAACCTTGATCCAGAAGTTCTTGGGGAGACAGCTTTGTTGGCAGGTGAGATGGGATCCCAGCTTTATAACTTTGCTAATATGTTAACACAATACTTAAACACTGATGAAAAGGAAGAGGGATAGTTTAAAGGAGGGTGACCTTGTTGAAGTGCTCGTGCAAGACGGGCCTAGACAGTGGACACTATGCGGTAGAACGATTGGAGTTAAGACTCTGATCGAATGCATAAGCTGGCAAGATAATCCAGACTTAATCAACGACCCTGCGCACGTTTGTATGCAAGGTCAATTAGGTTTGATAACGCAGGTGGTTCGCAACAAGTTAAACCAACCTTTGATCTACGAACTGAACTTTTCAAATAAGATTTATTACTGCAAAGCTTTGCTAGCAGAGAAATATTTGAGGAAAATATGATTAGAAGAAAGATCACGACTCTGTATCGTTGCAAGTCGGCTGGACCAAGAAACAATGGGCTTCTCAAGAACTGTGATTTCCAATTCGCTTTTGAGGATGGTACGACCCCTCACTGCCCGCAATGCGGCGAACTGCTAGTTATGAAAGAAAGCGAGCGATCAGTCAGCAGGCTTTTACAAGAAGGTTTCGCAAAAGAAAAGCGAAACAAGTAATTACAAACTATTTAAAGACAGGCCCGGCACACAGCATAAAGGTGAACTCGCCACCGTGTCGGAATCATGCGAACAAGGAGGATTAATTATGCCAAAGATTGAGATTTCCCCGTCAAAGGGACTAGTACAAAAGCCGGGCTCCGGTGTTAACTTTAAGAACTCGGTGGTTCAAGGTGCAAACCAGAACGTTGAGAAGCTGACGGGCTCTGGTGCCTCGAAGTCTCTGACCGCAGAAGACTCGCATGCTGTGTGTGTTTTCGGTGGCAGCAATGCCTCGACATTCACCCTTCCGGCGGTTCAGTCTGGACTTCGATTCACGTTTTTCTCGTCCACGGCTCACGCTCACGTCATCAATGGCGGCGGCGCAGTGATGCAGGGATCGATTATTCACAATACGAATGGTACGACACTTGCTCGCCAGGCAGTCAGTAATCGCACTAGCATCACGATGCACTCAAGTCACGGTGCAATTGGTGATTTTGTTGAGTGTTGGTGTGATGGAACCAATTGGTATGTCCAAGGTCGCACTAACAACGCTGTGACACTAGCTTAGTAGGAGGAATTAAATTATGCCAAAGATTGAAATTTCACCTAGTAAAGGCCTTGTGCAAAAGCCTGGATCAGGCGTTGTCTACAAAGATAGCACCGTTGTCCAGGGAGCTAGTCAGCTTGTAGTCGGCGCAACTGGTGCCGATGCTCGTATTGTGCTGACAAAAGAGCAGTCTGGTGCTTTTTGCCACTGGGCAGGCAGCAATGCCTCTCATTTTACGTTGCCGTCACCTGAGTCTGGTCTGCGATTCACGTTTTTCGCATCGACTGACCACGCTCACAAGCTTATCGCTACGAGCGACATAATGCAAGGGTCTGTTATTCACAATGCGAATGGCACAACCCTGACTCGTCAGGCAGTTAGTGATACCACTAGCATTACAATGCATGGAACTAACCACGCAGTTAGTGATTATATTGATTGCTGGTGCGATGGCACCAACTGGTATGTCGAAGCACGCACGAATGACGCAGTGACACTAGCCTAGTAATAGGACCAAAAGTTCGGTTACTTAAAAGCACTCCTTCGGGGGTGCTTTTTTGTTAACAAGAGTAATAATTACTGATACACTGTTTCAGGATTTAAAATGAGCGATGACAAAAAGCCCTTGCGAAAAGACAGAGCGAGAGCTAAAAAGAAAAACCACAAGCTAACTAAGCGTCAAATTGGGATGATACGCTCTCAGAAAGGCAAGATGTCTGTCCGTGAGATATCTAAGTGGTTTTCAAGGGAGACTCACTATATTTACAAATGTTCTCCGACGATGGTTCATTATATTTTGAACGAGACCTATCACAAAACAAAAGAAAGTAAAATCTCTATCTACGACTTGATAGAGAACGAAGATATTAACGAAGAAGAGATCGAACAACTCGATCCGAAGGATATAAATTATGAGTAAGAGTATGCATGTAGTTAACGAAGACCTTATGGAGCAAATGTACAAGGCAATCAAAGGTCTGAACGACGGACTGGCCGAAGTCTACAGAATAACCCAGCAACAAAGGGAAGTGACCGCCGAACTACACAAAAGAGTAGAACAGCTAGAAGATAAATTTTATTTTCAAAAATAATAAAAACTTGACGAACTATATTTGTATGATATTATATATTTGAAATTGAGCCCGATCGGGCAGAAAGGCAGGAGTTATGAGTGCCAAAGAGAGTCCTTTCTCAGGAGGAGCACTGAACAATGGTTCAGTTGTTCACATGTCGAATTACCCTAAAAACGCCACCGCTGTGCATGCGGTAAAAATCAGAGAAATTGTTGCAGGCGATAGTGATCTTGACACAGACCCCATCGCCGACGATGTTTTTTTGGCTTTAGAGTTTCAAAGACCGGCATATTGGTCTGAATCCCAAATGAGCGAATATATTGACACGATTATGCGATATTTGCCTCTTCAAGCGATTGAGATGATTGATGTTGCCAACACGCTGAACCAGTTCGCTAAAAACCTTGATCCTACTAGCGTTGATAAATATGAAGAGGTCGTGCTTAAACACGGCTGTAGCATCTTGTCGCTTGATGGCAACAATCGATATGTGACTTTTAAAATGTTCTACAACAACGAGGTCAAGTGGAAACCAAACAAAAACTACGTCTGTGAGCAAGACGGCATCGCTTATGGCAAACAATATTATAAAGAAGGTGTTTACTTCAAAGATCTTCCACCAGTGCTTAAGAAATCCTTTTTGAACCGTGAGATTCTTCACTGCGCTCACTCAGGATTGTCGATTATGAAAGTCCACGAAACGTTTAAGCGTTATCACTTGACTGGTGCTATGTATCCTGCCGAGATTCGTAACTCGATCATGACCGACACTTGCAAATACATTCGTGAGAAGGCCACAGATGTTTTAGAAAACCTTGCGGCAGTAATCGTTTCCCTATTAACTCTATAACCTAAGGAGAGAAAATGGATATAGAAATCTTTTTAAACGAAAAGTCTAAATATCGCACAAGGCGACGAATGGATGAGCTACTTGCTATGTTGGCTTACTTATACGTCTTCAGGGGCGTCAAGCTGGCAGGAGGACAGGACCCAGACGGTAAAAAGTATGGCAACAACATTAAGAACCATAACAGACTATCACAGTTTTATAAGGATGGGCATGATGATGCTGTTCTTGAAGCAATGAAGCTTGTTGATGATGCCTGGCGGCCTGCTGTCGCCTCTAAGGTTGATACCAAGGGCAACAAAAAAGAAGCTCGTCCTAGTGAGTTGTGTGGTGTATGGTTGACGATCTTGTCGTTAATTAACAACGACTTTGAGATCAAGAAGCCTGAAAAGTTGTGGGAATACTACAAAAACTCCGACGCAAAGCGACTCAAGACTTATAAGCTCTCCAACGAGGAGAAGGAAGAGTACGAAGAAGCCACCACCGAGGAAAAGAAGAGCCTTGGTAATCCCCGTGTTACGGACTGGTACGAAAACAACCGTGAGCCCTGGGTTACGACCAACCTAAACTGGCGACGTGACATCATCAACAAAGATGTCCTCAGAGATTGCGTCGAACTTCATGAAAAGGGTATCATTAGCAAGAAGAGAACAAGCGCCTGCACTAACGCAAACAAAGCGCTGATGTTCCGTGATGGTGTTGTTGCCCCTAACGTGACTGACAAGGATATGGTGGTTGAAGGCAACCTCCACACTGACCACTTCATTCGACATGCTGATAATGGCGCTGATAACGAGAGCAACTTCTGGCTTGTATTGGCAAACGATAACCTCAGGCGTGGCAAGCGAGATTGGTTCGAATATTTTGAGACGGAGCACGACATCTGTCTAAAAGAATATTTGGAGGAAAACAACCTTATTTGGCTAACGGACAAGGAGGCACCAAAGCCTGACATGGCGACGTTTGAGAGTGTTGTAGATTTGTCCGATGATGTAGAAGATGCCGTAAAAAAAAACGATGCTCAAAGTGCTTGATTGAAAAGCCGGCTGGTGAGTTCCAAAAAGATAGAACTCACAGCGATGGCCTAAAGAGCGATTGTAAGCCGTGTAGAAACAAACGTGAGAAAGCTACAAGGGAAGCCAGAGGTGGAAGATGAAAAAGATAATCCATGTTAATCAGCACGTCATTCGACGCAACACAAAAAATAACACTGATGAGCCTGTGTTGACAGTTAAGACGTACAAAGAAAATAATTATGCCCACGAAGCTATAATCAAAACAAAAGATGGTGTAGAATTAGCGAAGGTGATATACAGTCCACACAAGCCGCTAAGTTGCGGTGCGAGGGTCTGGGTAGAAACTGAGACTGATAATACAGATGTCGAACTAATTGTAAGAGAAGGAGACCAATAAATGGACGCAACAAAGAGTTTTATTAAAGTTCACGGCTTTACAGAGGACGCCGCTGAGTTCTTTGAGTTTGATTACACTACAGACGACAGTGATTTGTTTACTGAGCTTGTGCCAAACTTTGATCACTGGGGCGGCATTGGCTGGATGGAGCTTGACGAATACGAGTATGACAACAAGAACAACATCGCTAACTTTTCTATCGATACAAAATGGGAGGCTCCTGTTCGATGGTTGCAGCAAGCAAGCTGTGACATACGTTATTTTGAGAACCGTTTAATTACGATGGCCACTATCCAAAAGGATGAAACGTGTGTCAAAGGTGTCGCCATTATGGATGGCGAGATCCTACAAGAGAAAGTCATCTTTGAGATGTCATCAGAGGATGTTGGCAAGTATTATGATGGCGACCAAGATCACTTTGATCTTGATGATTTAGATAATCAAATCTGGGATTCTATCGCCCAGTTCGTGAATGTTTGCACGAAATTTTATTCCAATGAAAGGGAAATTGATGAGTAACACAATTAAAGCAGGGGATACCATCTCGGTACACTACAAGGGAACCTTACAAGATGGTACGGAGTTCGACAACTCTTATGACCGACAGGAGCCTATTAGCTTCACGGCTGGAGCAGGTCAAATGATCAAGGGCTTCGATAACGCTGTGATTGGTATGACTGAGGGCGAAACCAAGACCTTTACTTTTGGTTCTGATGAGGCTTATGGTCAGGTATTTCCTGATCGTATGACGGAGATGCCTCGCACGGCCTTTCCAGATGATTTCCCGCTGGAGGAGGGTGGAAAAGTTCCGCTTCAAGCGCCAGGCGGAGAAATGCTGATGGGAACTATCACTGAGGCTAGCGACGATTCTGTCACGATTGATCTGAACCACCCGCTGGCTGGGGAAACGCTGACTTTCGAGGTGGAAGTAGTTAAGGTTAACTGATCAGATGGTTAGAATTCTGGCAGCAAAAATATTATTTTACTTAGCGAGAGTCTTACAAAGCAGAGGGATGCTTCTGGGACAATGGTTTCAGAACAAGGGCATCCTGATGCTTGCTAAGGCAGGAGAGATAGACAATGAAAAAAGATAAATTTCTTGAAGTTATTACTTTTTTAGGTATCTTAACTAGCTTAGGGATCTTGTTGGTAGCTGGGACTTCTTGTTCTATGAAGTTTTATAAAGAGTCACCCGCAGATGTTCGTAAGTGTTGTGAGCGGCTGAGCCTTCATGATCAGGAGATGAGAAAGTTCAATCGCTACTGTAAAGTGGCTTTGTTTATGCACCGTAGCCCGGCTCTCAATGATCCCAAGATCAAAGAGAACGTGAAGACGGCCGTGGATATCTGTAAGTTTGTTTTTATGACCGATGATGAGGAGCAGCTAGTGTCAACAGTTGAGCAAAATGACAAGGTAGAGCCCTACAAAGTTAGGCAATATATTATTTCACCAGAAGACGGATTTTGGAGGCAAACATTGCCTTGTGATCCAGATCAACCAGCGTGCGAGGAGTTCTGACATGAGCAACAACGAACAAGGATTTGCTTACGAAAATACTGTTATCCAATCTCTTAGGAACGCTGGTATCGCTGGCTCTATTACAGAGGGAGCGGGCGCATCTGCTACAGGCGCTGATGCTGATTTTGTCGTAGACGGTAACAATTATTTATTAGAGGTTAAAAAGGATGCCGACGCACAAATGGGAGGGACATCTGTACGCTACAATGGTGGAGAGTTTGAGATCGTTTCAGAGAGCGTAGACGATAACACTGCCAGCCTAATCATAGCTGCCTTGGCACCCAAGAAAGGTGATATCGAGAGGCTTCTAGCTGCCATTGGTGGGCATAAGTTTCCCACCACTTGCGATAAGTATACTTGGTCGGAAGCAAAGAAAAAAGGATTACTAAAACCCATCAATTCTAAGATCAGATGTGGGTCTAAGTTTATTATCGATCACTATAAGAAGAAAGACATTCACTATATGCAAATCGGTGGCTCTGGACTATTCTATTTGGATCAAAACCCAGCTAATCTTCCTGTCCCAAAACTACAGGGAGATATTGATATTGAACTGCGTGCTGGGCGTAGTGGATCGACACTAAACGCTGCTGGACAACGACGTGTCAGCGGACTGCTTAGAGTGCAGGGACGCCTCAAGTTTGAAGGCAAGTCGCCTATTGATTTGGAACACCCACACACACTCTTGGCGGCTTGATGGCCCACGATCGGGAACAAATAATAAAAGAATTATCGGACTACGTTGTTAACGTATTAGAGGAGAAGCGAGGAGAGTTTTCTGGCTTCTCTGTCTGTCCATTTGTGAAGGCAGATAGAGTTCGTGATGAGCTTTTCTTAGACATATTTGACAACTCTGTTGATACGCTAGTTGACGTCGTTTTGAGGTTCGCAAGATCAAGGAAGCGATCTGCTCTGATTGCCCAGATCAACACAAATGTTGCGAGCGAAGAGACGGCCGACTACGAAGAGTTTATTAATATAATCATAGAGGCTGCGGACATAGGAGACATAAAAGCATTGTGTTTTAACCCCAATGAAACAGAGCTAACTGTTGAGGGCTACAGCCCCAGATCAAAGGCTCCATACTTCCTGATCAATATGGCTTATCGAGATGACTTAGCAAAGGCACATAGAAGTTTAAAGAAGACAAATTACTATGATAAAATGCCTAAGGAATATACCAAATACCTGGGGATAAAGAAGTGACATTTGCATTTGCTGAGACACTATATTGGATGGGAGTAGGAGCACTTGGTGTGACTGCCGGCATCATCTTGCATAGAGTTTTGTGGAGGTTCTTTGACTGGGTTCTTGACGGACTAGAGAAGATGGATGACAATGACAGATTCGGATAAAGACATTGCTGGCCTGAAGTCTGATATGAACAATATGGTTGAGCGCTGGCTACGAGTCGAACACAAATTTGACTGCATCTTGTCGGCACAAAACAATATAAATATAAAGACAAACATAGTAATAGGACTACAACTGATTACAGTAATACTAATAGGAGTAATGTAATGAATGACCTAAGCGAAGCGTTTGCTGTTATTGCCCTTTCAACAGCTATTGTTATGGTTGTTTATGCGTTGGTGACGTTATAGAATAAGGTGTTCAGCTTTTTGTTCAGCAAATATTGCGCAATCACTGCAAAACTTGCACTGTTCGTAAGTATTTGTTTTTATGGATATTGATTTATTATTGAAAGGAGAATGACAGCGTTATCAAGGATTTAGCATTTGTCGGCTATTGTCAGCCATTGCCAGCTTTTGTTGGCAGAAGGCCTAATACATCTATGATCGAAAGCCGTCAAGGGTAAATAAAAGTGAAGAAAAAGCAAATAAAAAGTTGACAGATACCATATCGGTGGTAATATGTGTATGTAAGGGAGAGAGATATTATGAGTGTTGACTTCAAAACCTTTGTGAGCCTTGCACCTTCAGTGAGTGCTGCTCGCCTTCCAGTTCTTCTCCGTGGTCGCCACGGTATTGGTAAGAGCCAAGTTGTCTATCAGTTGGCAGCCAATGCCGGCTTGCCAGTTGTTGAGCGCCGTGCCAGCCAGATGACCGAGGGTGACTTGGTTGGTCTGCCTAGCGTTGAAGGCAATCGCACCAGCTTCAATCCTCCTGATTGGTTTAAGATGGCTTGCGAAGAGCCTGTCTGCCTTTTCCTTGATGAGGTTGATCGAGCTACCCTCGAAGTTCGTCAAGGGATTTTCGAACTGACCGACAGCCGTAAACTCAACGGCCATAATCTTCACCCTGACACGATCATCTTCGCTGCCGTCAACGGCGGTGAGCACGGTGAGAACTATCAGGTCAATGAGATGGACCCGGCAGAACTTGACCGCTGGTCAGTCTGGGACATCGAGCCTACGGTTGAAGATTGGCTCGCCTGGGCTAAGAACAATGTTGACGGTTTGATCTGGGACTTCATCAACCAGAACCGCAACCACCTCGAACACAACGGTGACATCGAGCCGAACAAGCGCTACCCCAGCCGTCGTAGTTGGGATCGCCTTGACAAGGTGCTCAAGCAGGCTGACGCTCTGGAAGCCAGCCCGATGATGTTCAACCTTGCTCAAAGCTTCGTCGGCTTCGAGGCTGCTGTCGCTCTCAATGACTACGCTAAGAACTACGAGCGGGTTGTCACGGTTGATCAACTGCTCGGTGGTGAGCGAGTTGAAGCTCTGGCCGCTTTCTCCCTCAATGAGCACTGCGCTATGATCGAGAAGCTAGAGTCTGAAGAGGCTTGCAAGGCTGAACTCAGCGATGAGCAGATCAAGAACCTTGCCAGCTACTTCGTCACGCTGCCATCAGAGGCTGCGATGAAGCTTTGGTCGGTACTCAGCCAAGCTGGTGTCCAAGAAAACGTGGTAAAGTTCCACGGTGCCAATGACGGCGCTGTCGGTAGCCACCTCTCCAAAATCCTGGGAGCCTAATCTCTCTCTCAACACCTCTCAGGTCAGGAGCCCAGCCAAGTGCTGGGTTTTCTGTTTTGCGGGGACAAATAAAAAGTTGACAGATAGTGTATCCGTGGTAATATACTTATGAGGGAGAGACATGTCATTCGATCTTAAACTACATGCCTACCGCTTACTTATGGACGAGCCGTTCTTTGCTGCTCTCAGCCGTAAGATTGAGAAGCGTGAGGATCGCAGCATTCCTACTGCTGGTGTTCGGGTCTGTCCCGAGACTGCTCAGTTTGAAATGATTTACAACCCTGAGTTCTTTGCCAGCTTGCCTGAAGAGCATGTGCGTGGTGTTCTCAAGCACGAGTTCTATCACTTGATCTTCGAGCACGTCACCAGCCGTAAGCCAGAAGGTGTTAACTTCAAGGCTTGGAATATTGCTGCTGACTTGGCTATCAACAGCCACCTCCAAGGTGAACTGCCTGAGATGGCCTGCATGCCTGGTGTTGGTCCTTTCGCTGAACTGCCACTTCACCAGACCGCTGAGTGGTACTTAGCTAACCTGCCTCAGAAAGATGAGAGCGAAGGTGGTGGCTCTGGTAGCGGTGAAGGCGGTGAGGGCGAAGGTGAGCCTTCAGAAGGAAACTTTGACGACCACTCAGGTTGGGATGATGCCGCTCAAAGCCCTGAGCAGCA
>Ga0098043_1000150_pt1 | contig 22477 bp, 20 predicted proteins | sample 9B_taG_FD_92581 | JGI IMG/M metagenome (GOLD analysis project Ga0098043, IMG submission 92581) | Marine viral communities from the Subarctic Pacific Ocean - 9B_ETSP_OMZ_AT15188_CsCl metaG | ecosystem: Environmental > Aquatic > Marine > Oceanic | place: Subarctic Pacific Ocean | collected 2015-01-10 | reverse complement strand
ACAACCGAGAGAATATTCTTGCAAAGTCTCAATATGATGCGGCTTCTGAAATCGCTTCTCTAAAGAACGAGTTTACACAACTAAGAAAGTCTCTTACTGCTGAAAAGGAAACAATCCTAAAGGCACAAGAAGCGGCTACTATTACTCTACCATCATTGAATGACATTTCGGAAATGGAATGGTCGGATATTCATAAGATGGCTGGAGGAAACCTTTGAGGTGATTTACCATGACAGGATATATTAACACAATTGCAGACTTAGAAGCCCAAACCTACGGAATGAACTTGAGTGGAAGCACAAACATGCTTCTCAAAACAGCCGGTGCAGTCACCGGTATTCATGGTGGCCATGATGCGGCTACACAAACTTCCGCAACTTCCGGTATTGCCGGTAATCTCTACAATGTCCTTTACGGACAAAAGGTTTGGTCAATGCTAAACCGAGAAGTCAATGCTTTGTCGGTTATGTCAAAGAGACCCTACACATCAAGCGGTTGGAGAGTTCTTTCCAAGCGACCTGCTGGTGGCAGTGGAAACGCACACGCCTTTACCCGAACCGGTACTGATTTGGTTGGTACTGATGCACCTCGACTTGACAGTATTGGTGGCGTTCCAGAAAATGCTTCCCTTTCAACAAGTGGAGATGGCTTAATTGCTATTGCACCGGAATACTCGACTCTCTTTATGAGTCCTAAGACCATTGCACATCAGTTCGACTTTAGCGAACTTGCTATGGAAATGGCTCAAATTGACGACGGTATTGGTGACATTAGAGCACAAATGCGAGAAGATATGGGTAAGCACCACGCAGAATCGCAGAACTTGATGCTTGTTTCTCCTTTGGAAGCCTATTTGGATACTGATAAGAGCAACGCTTCTGTCAACATTGAAAGAAACTACACTTCTCTTTACAAGGTTATTTCCTCTAACGCAGAACTTGACCAAATGGATACTGATAACTTCCCTGTGAGTTCAATCACAGGTGACATTAGCACAGCATACCACATCTATGGTACTAACCGTGACAGTGCATCTTTCCTTGATGCTGTTGTTGAAGATGGTGACGGATATGCAAGTGGCGATTCTCGACCATTTACGCTAACACTTATGAACAAACTTTTGAGAGAACTCCGTGAAAATGGCGGTTCCCCAAAGGTCATTCTAACAGGATACGACACACTACAAACTCTATCGGACCTTCTACAAAGCCAAGAGCGATTTATGGACCGAAAGGAAATTGTTCCTACTGTGAACGGTGTTCGTGGTGTTAAGGGTGCAGAAGTTGGTTTCCGTGTGGCAACCTACTACGACATTCCATTGATTCCAGTTATCTCAATGCAAAGCACTTCTGCTGATTCGGGAACTATCTCCGATATGCTTGTTCTTGACACTGACCATCTATGGCTTGCTGTTATGAAGCCTACACAATACTTCGAAGATGGTATTAGCAACGGCAACCCATTCGGTGTCGGACAACTCGGAAACCGAGCATTGTACCGCACTATTGCGGAAGTCGGCTGTTCGTACTTCAAGGGTCAAGGCAAAATGACCAACCTAAAGTGAGGTGTTTTGAATGGGATTGATAAAGGCAGTCACTATTTTAGCAGACCACAAAGGATTCACAACTCCGAGAGTTTCCGGAGATGAATATTTTGTGGATGCAGTTATTGACATTAGCCAAGTTGTTGCGGCTGGTTCAGTGATTCCGGCTTCGGATTTTGGTTTGAAGTCGATTACTGCGGTTATGATTACAGGAGACGATAACCCTAACAATAGCACTAATGACATTGCTATCAAAGTAGAATGCAGTGCTACCGGTGCGTATGAATCAGCGACTTCGGTTGCTTTTATGCATACAACAGTGGCCAGTGGAACAACGCTTTCCAACGATGCTAACGGTGGAAGTGTTCGTGTTCGTGTCTATGGAAACCTTTGAGGTGTTAATTTGCCTACTGTGAAACTTGTAGAAGGGGCATCAATCACCCGATTAGAGTCTCCAAATGGGAGAGTTATGCGAAGAAAGACTACCAAAGTACCGGTAGACTGGGCCTTGTATCGACTTAAAGACGCTAATCTAATGTTTGTGTTTGAAGAATCCGATAGAGAAGAACTGCTCAAAACTGACGAAAAAACCCTAAGAAGGTTGAGTCGAGTTATGGGTGAAGAACTCAAGAGTGCATCCGATTTGGCTGACCTACTTCTTCCTAAAGTGAAGAAGGCAGGTCGCCCAAAGAAGGCAAAAGTGGCATCTTCTCTAACTAAGAAAGAGTAGGAACCGTTAATAGGCTTGGGCCATAACGAAATATTGGAGAGAGATACATGGCAGGTATTTGCAGAACCAGTGGAGTAAAGACAGCAAGTGCGGTAATTACCTCTACAAGAGCAATGCTTACCAGCCTACACATCACTTCCAATAACGATGCGGCGGGTTCTGCTGGTCTTGTGACTATAAAGGTTTTCAATTCCAACAGTGCCTCCCTCGGCGGAAAGACAGAAGTTGCAAGATACTTGCATTCTCAAGCCGACCAAACCGATATTCGTAATATGGAATACGACATGCACAATGTCATTTGTGATGAAGGGATTTACCTCCAAATTACCAACACTGGCGGCGCATCTGCGGCTGTTAGTGTGGAATTTTCGTGAGGTGAAACTTTGGCGGCATTGAATCAAGACACACGGTTGGTTATGACCATCCTATTTGTGGGAGTAATGAGCGGTACGAATGTGTTTTCTTATGCACAGTTCGGAACAGGGTTCCCTTATGGGCCATTAGCACATTCTTTCCTATTCGGGTTGGGAACCATTGGGGCCATTATGGTTATGAAAGCAGTTTTTGATTTAGCCCTAAATGACCGAATTGAAATGTGGCTACTTGACAGAAAGATTGCGGCTTTTTGGGAAAGAAAAGCAAGAGATGAGCAACAGCGTCAAAAGATGAGAGAGAGTGCAAAGCAATATAACACCACTTTTTCTTATACTCCACCCCTACAAGAAGAAGAGAACAGCGTAGTCGGAAGTGAATTTTTAGCCACATTACAATGAGGTGCGCTAAATGGTCTTTGGAGATTTAATGGGTTTTTCCGATTCGGATTATGCCTACAATCAACAAAGGGCGCATTCTGCTGATTTGTTTTTTATTAAGATGAGAGCATGGTTTTGGGGCAGTTGTGCCACATTATCAGCATTACTCATTGGAAATATTATGGGTGTTTTTGACATAAACATCATGGGTTGGATAATTGGGTTAGTCAAATCTATATTTGGAGGCCATTAAATGTCTTTAATGACAGGCTTTGCCATACTGGTAGGGGAAGCAGTAATAGGATTCTATAAGAAGATTCATGCTATCAATTACGGAGTATATGGTGCAACAATGGTTGGTAAAACAACATTAAGCCATCAACTTAGAACAAGAGGAGAAGTACCGCAAGTCAATGAAAGAACTATTGGAAGAGCAAGTGCCTCTCGAAAGACCATTAAAATTGATGGAGAATCCCACACTATAAAATCAGCCGATATTGGAGGAGAAGCAATATATTGGAAGGAATGGGAAAAAGATATGATTAAGAGAAGACCAAAATATATTATCTTTATGATTGACCATAGACATTTAGATAACACTTCTAATTTAGACCATCAAGTTGCTTGGAAGTTTCTTATAGATACCATTACCTCTAATCTTTGGTCTACTGGTAAAAGAAAAAAAGAATCCGATTACCCTTTAGCAGTATCTATTTGGGCTAATAAATATGATATTTGGGGAGAAAAGTACAAAGAAGATGTTGAAATTACTAAACATTCTATCTTTGAACCCTTTTCATATGGGATGAGAAAATTAAATGATAAGGGAATACCTTGTTTTAAATACATTGTTTCTGCAAAATCCGATTCGGAAATGGTGTATAAAGGGATAGTGACCATGATAAAAGACTACTGAAAGAGATGAATATTATGTACGAGCAACAAATTATAGGGCAGAACTTAGGACCGCAACATTCGTTTAATCCTACTTTAAGTCCAATTCAGCAAGCAAGAACAACAGGGCCAGTTATGGAATTTAGACCCATTTCGGTTAAGCCAGCAAAACAGAAAAAAGAATTTATTAAGGTTTTACAAGCAGAACCTAAAAAATTTCTTTTTATCAAGTATGGTAAAAAATTCAATCTAAGAGATAGGTGCGTAGTTTGTGGCTTCCATCATATTTGGGAACAAGGAGACTATTTACGACCACCTATGCCTCTCGATAAGGTAGTCAAAGGAAGACCACTGATGGGAACATACTGCCCTAAGCATGCTTCTATTTGGCATCAATTAGAAGTGTTAGAACAGCAGATTATGGCACAAAAACATGGGTTGGAATATAAAGGGTTTAAGAGAAAAATGCCTAATATTTTGAAAGGAGGGCCACTAACTTCATTAAGCAAACAAGACATTTCTTCTTTGACTGCCGCAGGTTATTTTATTAAACCTCCCACCCTGCGTGATAATAGGTCGGCTACCAACGAGTCGATTGAAATTGTCGGGGAAATCAACATATTAACAGATAGGTTGAACTACTTGATGATACACGAAGGAGTGAAAGTCAATAGGCCGACGCCGGAGACGGATAGCAAAGGAGACTTGGAGGAATAAACATGGTTTTTGGAACAAGCAATAAAGCAGTAATGGGCGCAGTACAGGCGCAGAACGATACGCAATTCAAAACAGTGAACAACCTACTTTCTTTACAAGATAACCATGTTGAAGAGTTTTTCCAATATCATGGCCAATCATTCATGTCTTCTCTTGAAGTGCTAATGGAAGATGTGACAAAAAGAGTTGTTTCGGAAATGCTATCCAAACTTACATTCACTACAAATGGGGGAGTCATTACTTTAAATCAAGAATGTCTTCGAGAATACGAAAAGATTACCCAAGAAAATATAGAGGTTGATATTTCTAAAGTCTTAGAGAGTGCTTTAAACACAGAAGTTATCAATCAAAGAAAAATGGCAAAGCAACAATACCTCGAATCCCAAGGCTTTGGTGGCGGTGTTCAACCAACGGCAGTTGCCGCTCTTGCGGGAGTCACAGGAAATATGCAACAGTATCAACAAATGCAAGGGGCTACTCAAAATGGAACAGGCTACCCCATCCCTCCAAACGGTCAAGATGGATATGGTCGCCCATACTGGATTGACCAGCAAACTGGGCAAATGAGTTATGAGCCTCCTTCAAGTGGATTACACTTGGGTTCAGCCATTCAAAAAGGAGCGGCTTGGGCTAAATGGTTAATGTGAGGCGATTTAATTGGAGCAAGTAGCCTTTCGTTTTGGTGGCAATAATTTTGCTTTTCCCGACGACAAACCCACTATGAGGGGCAAACTTGTAGAATTTTTGTCCGAAGAGGAAGACAGGCAGGGATTTAGAGACGACCTCCAAACTCTTATGAGAGATGTTAGGGGAACAGATAGAGAAAGCCCTATTAGAGAAAACCTGTCTTCTCTTTTAAAAGAAGTGCTTAAAGATAAAGATACTTCATACAAGGCATACAAGGCAGATGGAGATGCTTGGAGTGATTATATTGCCCCCGATGGCAGTACTGTGTCTGCTGATGAGAAAGATGCCTTTGCAAGAGAGACTTCCTTATATGAAGTATTTACTGATACTAAAAAGTTTTATGAGTTAATTGGGGCAACATCATTAAAATTTGGTAGAGACATTGACGATGCTAAGATGCCTAAATTAGATTTTTCTGAATTTGTTAAAGATAATGCGTTGGCCCCCATCTTTGCAGAAAGCACAGGTGGCATTACTTTAGAAGTCACTATTAAGATTCCAAAAAATGTAAGGCTTTTATTGAGTAAAGAGATTCTTGGTAAATTGAATAGAAAGGATAGGAAAGAATACATTACAAAAACATCTACTATTTTGGAAGGAGTGACTCTTGGAATGGCATTTGTAGGATTAAAAGGCACTGAATTGCTTATTGAAATTCCAGAAAATAAAGGCATATTTAATACTGCGCCGTTGATTACTGATTGGTATGTTAAGCAAATTAGGAAAGCGGGTATAAGAAGCGGGGGCTTTGTCCCTGCTGGAGCAACCTATACCACTGGTGTAGAATCGAACATTAAGGTTAGCGTGACAAGATACACAATTCCAATAGATTTAACAGAAGTACTTGGCCACATTACGGCAGAATATATCGAAAAAGAATTTGTAGAGTACTTAACAAGCACTGATGTACCTTTAGAAGATGATGAAGATAAAGAACTTACTATTTTAGAAGAATATATTAGTCCCAAAGAAATAGAAGATGCGGCCCTTAAAAATGATAAAGTACAAATGCTTGTTAAAAGAATATCTTCTCCGTATGACATTTCATTATTAGAATTAGATTGCAGGATTAGGCAGATTAAGACTCCTAAAAAAGCAGACTATTCTAAAGCATCTATATCGGAAAAGAACGCACAACTACAAAAAGCCTTTAGAAATGTCCCTCTCGGAGTAAAGGAAGATGAACACCAAGTTGGTTCTTTTGATTTCAGTTATTATTCTAAAGCAGGTCAAGTTAAAAAAGATAAGATGAATGACCACTTAAATGAAATCAAAACAAAAGTAGAGTATTTAGAAGCCTACGGTATTAATGGAGGAATTTAATGTGTCAATTACCAATTCCCCAAGTGACTTTCAACCAACTGCTGAACCTAAATATAGCGATGGTTTTGGATTCTACACGGACTACAAAGAAGTAGCGAACTTATTACAATTGCCACATTTTGATACAAGCAATACTTATCCTACAAGAGCGCAAGTAGGGAGTATTATTAAGAGAGTAGAAGGTATTGTAGATGATAAACTAAAAAGGTCATATAGACCAATCATTACTAAAAAAGAAGTTCATAACTTTGAATACACCAATAGGCCCGGAATGACGCTTTTTGGAGGATATGTTGGGTTTATTCAGTTAAGAATGATGAAAGTTCAAAAGATTGTATCTTTACAAGTTTGGTCGGGTAGTGGATATAAGGAACTTGCTTCTGCTCAAGGCTCAATTAACCTTCTTGAAAATTATAGAGACATGCATTCTATTATCTTACAGTTGCCTAATAGTGGGGCCTCTTTTGAATTAGTGGCAGAAAGCGGAGTCGGGACAGCATTAGGGTCCGATGAATTTTGCACAGCATATGGAAAAAAGACCACTGCAAGTGAAATAGTCTCATTAGTGAACGAAGAGTTCCCCAGTACGCACAAATATACAAAGGCATTCAGTCCCAAGGCTCTACAAGACACAGGGGACTCTCTCGACATATCGGATTTTTTCTATGCTCAAAAGGAGGAGGGAAAGGGGTCCAGTGTCCTCATATCCTCTCTCCTTTCGGGAGACGACGGTTCCGAGTGTATTATTAAAGCCACTATCAAACAATCATGCACAACGGCCAATACTGATGCCACATTAACAGTTGCAGATTCAAGCAAGTTGTCTGTAGGAATGGTTGTTTCTGGAACTGGTATTCCGACCAATGCTACAATTGCTTCCATCACAAACTCAACTACTTTAGAGTTAAGTGCCAGTGCAACTACAAGTGCTACCAATACCTTGACCTTTACTACTACGGATGAAATACCGAGCGTTTGTTCGTTATCTTCTTTTACGAGTAGTGAGGACATGAAAAGAACTGGCGACTATTGGGTATTAAATGAAGAAGGAAGAGTTTTCTTTTTACAAGATTATCCCTACCATACTCGCAATTCTGTGTTTGTCACCTACATTGCAGGTAATAATCGGGTTCCAGCCGCAGTTCACGAAGCGGCCACAAAATTAGTTGCCGCAGAAATTATACGACATGACGACCAAAGCATTTTAATTACAGAAACAGGGGCTAACATCTCCACTAAAGAAAAATACGACATTCTTAGAAAGGAAGCCATGGATACCCTAAAAGGGAAAAGCGATATTGTATATCTAATTTGAGGGATTGTGTTGGCTATCAAAATAGACTTGAAGCACTTAGATGAACTCATAGAGATACAGAAAGAAAGAAAACTCGCTATGGACGATTTATCAATTCGATTAGGAATAGACATTTCTTTTAGCAATGAAGAAGTTATTAAATTCGCAATAGAAGAGTATGAAAAGCAGATTGAAAAGGAAGTCAATAGGGAGGTAGAAGAATGGATGAAGTCACTTTACTCATAGACCTCCTATCGACACAGTGGGCCACTAATGCTAATGCTCTCAATACCGCAGGGGTTATTTCAAGCACCCCTTTGCCGGAATTTATTGATATTCGTAGCATTACTGCCAACAAAGGAAAAAGAGTAGATATGGGAAGATTTGACACCACTGCGGTAGTCTTTGAAGATTCTCAAAACATTGAATATCCTACCGTACACTATGATGTGCGACATGAAACCTACAATTTTACAATTCACTTGAGAACCCTACATGATGAGCGGGGAGGCTTCGATGCTTCTTACGGAAAGGATAGGCTAAGGGCTATATACCTGATACTTCGTAGAGTGATTGAGTCTAACCGCAAAGGATACTCGGCTTCGGATGATTCGGGACATAAGTTTGATTTAATTTTTCTCGGACCAAGAAGTGAAAGCAATGATAGGGCAAAAAAACTATTCGGATACAAAGTCACAGTAGAAGCAAAAAGATTCGCATTAGCACTCCCTTAGTAAGTTTGTAAAGGAAAGGAGAGAATAACATGTCAGCAGAAGATATATTTTTAGGAAGCCAAGCCAGTTTAACATTAGTTCCAGAAGTGGATTTGTATATCCCGTTAGACCATAGCGCAAGCACAGGGAGTGTAGTAAGAGCACATGATGATTGGGAAGCACATTTCTTAATGGTAAATAACATCTATGTTGGTTGTACTGTTGAGTTGTATGCTACTGGCGCACCGACTACTGTTATTTCTACTCACACTGTCACCACTAACGACGAAAAAGACTTAACGCTTACACCTGCACCAAGAACAATTGTTTCTGGAGATTTTATTCACATTAGAGGATATGGTGCGCCTTGTGTCGGGGAAGCGAATGGGGCAGTTAAAAGATTAAACGCTGATAATTGGCTTGGTCTTCTTGAAACTTCTTCTTTCCCGAATGTCGAAGTTGAAATGAAACAAATGAATCTTTCTCTCGGCGGCTCAAGAAACTTTACTCATCAATACAAAGGTATTGAGACTGCCTCCGGAGGAAACTTAGCATTGATGGCAAATCATGGTGCTTTCTTGTATTATGCTTTAGGGCAATGCACAGAAATTACCGCTACTTTTGGAAATCCTTCTGCTCGTTCACCAACTGATTTGTTAAATGCTCATGGAACGCCTACGGTTGATGATAGACGACATGTTTATCTTGAATCTGCTAATTCAACAGGAGAACATACAGTTAGTACTTTTTTATCACAAGGCCCATTCTTTTACAAAACCGCAAGAGCATCCAATACTTTAGTTCCTCCTTTACTTCATGGTTTTGATGCTGTCGCAAATTCGGAATTATTGAATAGAACAACCTCAACCGCTACTGCGCTATCCCAACCAATTACTTACAAGTTTGGGGAAGCAAATGGGGAAAGACTACCTTCTTTTGCTTTAGAACAAACTATGGCTAAGTCCAGCACATTAACAACAAATACTGATGGTACTAAATCGGAAGATACTACATTTGTTAGAATTGCAAGAGGAAATCGAGTTAATACATTAACAATGACTGCTAATGAGAATGAAGAAGTTAAAATGACGCTTGATTTAAATTCAAGAGCAGTTCATGCTTTAGATAAAAATGAAAACTATGAAGCGAGAGGCGGGATTTCAGATAATCGCCAATTATTTAACTTTGAACAAGCAAATGACTCAAGCACAACAGATAAAGATGCTGAATTTTTAGAACCCTTCTTCTTTTCAAATGGTCTATTTAGTATCTTTGGGCAACAGTTCTTGAAGGTCACAAACTTAACTCTTACTATTAACAATAACTTACAAGATAAGAGATTTATTGGAGTAGGAAATAAAAGCATTAAAGAAGCAATTCCAGCACAAAGAACTTATGAAGTGTCTTTTACTGCTATGGTGACTGATGATAAATTGTTTGAAGAATTGCTAAATCAAACAGAAGTCGGAGATACTTCTTCAACTCTTCTTACTTTACAATTCGATAAGGCTAATGGTGAACAAATTCTAATTAAGTTGCAAGACTACTATCTAAGTGCGGCTAACTTTACTATTCCTGACGATAAAGGCCCAATTACAGTAGAAGGAACTGTTATGCCAAGAACTTTGAACTCTTGCACAGTCAAAACACATTGGGTTTTACAGGGGTGATTTGATGGTTTCAAAAGCAGAAAAAAGAATTTTGATTCAAGAAAGACTAAAGGCGGCTCCTAAAAAGAAGCCAGCAAAGAAAGACACTCCAAAGAAAGAATCTAAATTAACTGAATAATTTTCCACCAACACCGTTTGTTTGTTTGTTGGTATTAAAGGTGGAATATATGGAAAAGAAAATTGTAAGTGATAAGAATGTGCTTTTTGCACTAACCGAGCCTACGCTACACTACATTAGAGTAGCAGAAGATAAAGACGAATACCTCAAAGTATGGGTTAAAGAACCTACTTGGCTTGAGGTAGATAAAGCCATGAATAGCATGATGAAAATTGATGCTAAGAAGCAAGATATGGAATTAGATTTAAATGCTATGTTCCGCTTCATGGTTGAGAACTTTATTGTTAAAACAGAACCAAGTCTGTCTGCTATTGACATTTTAAGACTCACGCCGTATATCGGCAATCAACTAAAAGAAATTCTCCCAAACCCGTTTTCGGCACTTGAGGGGGATGAAGAAAAAAACGAAGACTAAGGAAAGTTGTTAGGGGAGGCGCAGGTTCTCCCGAAGACATTTCCTTATTCGTCGTCTATACTCTTTCTAAGGCCTTAGCGATAAGCCCCTTGGAAATATACAAAATGCCAGCCAGTATGGTTATTGACTTGCTATCTGTTCACAAAGTAATGGTTGAGTTGGAAGCAGAAGAGTATAAAAAGATGGAACAGCAAAGCAAAAACAAGATGAGATGAGCCTATGGGGAAGGGGATAGTAGCAACTGGCAAATTAAAGACTACTTTGGATGAAGTCACTGCGGCTGTCATGGCACAGTCCCGACAAGTAGAGGCTCTTAACAAGATGTTTAAAGCACAAATAGAGGCTACGAACAAAGTAGAAGAGGCTAATAAAGCACTGGAAAAGAGGGCTAAGTCTCTAAATCTTGAATTAGACGAAAGTGGAGAAATTATTGCTAAATTTAACAAGAGAACTGCTATTGCTACAAAATCTATTAAAGCATTTAGGGACCAAGGTAAAGCATTTAATTTTGGAATGCAGACACTTAGCGAATATACTCGGAATGGAGGAAATTCTCTTGAATATTTAGCACTGTTCTTAACAGGCACTCAAGAAGAATTGCGCTTAATGGGTCTTGAAGCGCAGAATGCCCGTAGAATAATGTATGGTTTCTTACCGCCCGGAATGTTTAGAGTAGTGAACAAATTCTCCGTTTTACTAAATGGTGTGGGTGGCTTCTTTAGAAGCCTAAGAAAAGGTGCAAAAGATACTGGTGATGAATTAGGTACATTTGGTAAGATTGCTCAAAAGATTTCAACTATCCCTATGATGAAGTTTGATGGTAAAGGATTTTTAAAGAAAACTTTTACTGAGGCCGGTAGAGTTGAAGAGTCTAAAAGAAGGCATAAGAATATAACCCGCTTACATCGAGATTATGGAAAACCCAGAACAGATTTTACAAGAAAGGAAATTCGAACACAAGGTAAGGGGGTTAAAGCCCAAGCCAAAATTGTTAAAGAAATGGAAGCGAAAATGCAATTTGAAAGTCGCTTGGGTGCAAACTTAAGAACAATATCTCCCGCAATGATGGCAAATGAAAGGCTTAAACTAAGATTCGATGAAATGGGACTTAAACTTGCTAAAAAAGCGAGAAAAGAAAACCTTGTTAGGACTAAAGTGGTAAAAGCCATAAAGAGGACTACTAAGAAAGTGGGGGAGTCTTTCTTGGATATTTCTAAACTAATCGGGGAGTTTGCGGGTAAAGCACTTATCTTTATGGGACAAGCGTTCCTTTTGGCTACTCTTCTTCTAATGGCTGTATATGTTATATGGAAAACAATAGGTACAAGTGTTGTAGAAGCCTTACAAAACATGTGGCCAGCAATTAAGGAAATTAGCAAGATAGCACTACTTGGCATATTAACGATAGGTGAGGGTATAGCCATGGTTCTTGGGGCCTTTGGTCCGGATGGCGAATTAGTAGATATTATCGAGGGCATGGTTATGATTGCAGGGGGCTTGCTCATTACTGCACTTGGCATAGTTTCAACAATAGTCGGAGGACTACTATTGATTGCAATGGATACTGCTTTTATCCTATTTGAGAGAGCAAAGGATTATGTCAATAAGATTATTAAAAAGCCCAGTGAATTCCTAAAGTCTATCCCTATTATTCTTGCTGTTATTGGCGCAATTGCGGCTATAATTTTCAGTGCTCCTGTTTGGCTTGTAGCAGTTGTTTTCATTGCTGTATATTGGCTTGCTAAAAGACTCCCCATGGTTGTTAATATGGTGTCAAAAGCAATTGGAAAGGCCATTAGAAAGGCCCTTAAGCCAAAATTCCCCAAATTAGACTTTATGGCGGAAGGTGGTGTTTCTGCTGGAGGATTGACAGTTGTTGGAGAGAAGGGTCCGGAATTGCTGAACCTTCCTAAAAACTCAAGAGTCCATAGCAATGCCGAGAGTAGAAGAATGGTAAAGGGCTCTTCTACTGTGAATAACTTCAACATAACAGTGAACGCAAGGGATTCTTCAAAAGCAGAAATGAGAAGAATGGCTGATGAAATCGGTAAGATGGTTTCTTCCAAGATTAACAGAACTACTTCATCAAGCAACTTTAGGTGATTACAATGGCAAGAGAGTTTTACGCATACTTGAAACTAAAGAATTTCAAAGGTACTGACTTAGAGGTTGATACCATTCCTCTACGGCTTACCAGTGTTGGTATTAGTGTAGACAAAACAATTCCCGCATTTCCTTTACCGTTAAGTGGATTAGCAACAGGAGAATCAACTACCTTGGCTTTAGATTTAGGAATGTCAAATAAAAGAATGAACTTAAGTGGGTTCATTGTATCTTCACGGCTCAAAAGAAGTCACACAACAGATGGTGGTGCGGCAAAGAGTCTTTTCTTTTCAGCCCATGAAATTGCACAAATGATTGCTTCGGGTGTAGATTCAACAGGTCTTGCAAAGTACCAAGCATTTGATGAACTTGTTATTCTTATGCCTTCTTTCGTAGACTCTAATTATGCATACCGTACTGGAATAGATACTACAAATCCTCACCTCACTACTGAAGACAACATTCCTTTAATTCCATTTACCTTCAAATCGAGAGGAGCCGCTAATAGCAAAGATAATACCTTTGTTGCACTAAGAAGTGCGTTTCCCGACTTACTTACAGATAGTGGGGTAAAGGGATTTATTGCGAGTTTTAGCCCCACCCTTTCAGCAGAAAGCGTAGAGATAGAATTTTCTATGGACTTCCAAGTAGCAACAGTATTACCATGAGGTGTTAATTTTGTCGTATTCTGTTTTCACTGGCGAACAAAAATCATTGGTTTTTCCAATCATGTGCAACGCTTTTGCTACAATCGGATACAGCGATAACATTGTAGATTCCGGAGTTTCCTCCGACACTACTGACGACATTACCTATGGCATTTGGGGACATACTGGCGACTTTACATTTGAGGCAGTGGTCACTCCTTATGACATAAATGGCTATGGCAGTATTTCGGGTTCCGGACATGGTTTGGTTCCTACAGGTGGAAGTTTGACAGCAAGTGCAAATAATACACTTTCTAATAGTAAGAAGATAATGTCGGCATTGAATGAAGATATTTTCACAGCAGGTACACAGGCCCAATGGCAGAACCAATTGTATCTTTCAAACACTGCGAGATTGACTCACGAAATGCGACTCTTTAGCAGTACCAATTTGCAAATTAGTTTAGTCAATTCAACTCTTCATAATGAGAACCAACCGGCAGAATATAAAATAAAGGTCGGTGTTAAACTCGGAAGCAACACCATGGAGTATTTTCAAAGGGAGTTGTCATAACAGCAAATGAAGAATCCCAATACTTTTACTCATCTTCGGAAGACGAGGTAGGTTTCAATGAAGATGGTAGAGCGCAGTATCGGGGAGTAGCGACTGTTTCTGCGGTGAACAGTGCCACACTAACGGTTTCTAACACAAACTATTTTTTTGACAATAACAGATTAGAACTTTTTATTCGGGACGGTCAAGATTTTGTTTCTATTGGATATATTGACAGTATTGGCGGTAGCGATATTCTTCTTAGCGGTGTGCCTTCTGTGACTATATCAACAAGTGCTCCAAACAATACCATTTACATCAAAGACACTCAAGAGCCAAACTATATCAATAACATGTATCATGTTGCTTGCTCTTGGAATGATACTGCACATGCCATTGACATTTTCTTAAATGGCCAATTAGTGGGTAGTGGCACCCATACTCGTACAGATTCCTTTACCTTCGCTAATGAGAATCTATATTTGGGGGCAACGGGAGGAGGTTCTACAGGGGCCAGTTCGGCTACGACCAATAAGCAATTTATGGGAGAGTTGCACGAAATGGCGATAACGAGTATTTCAAAAAGTGATTTTGGGGGCTTGTATAATTTATTGCCGAGTTATAATGAAACCCTACTTTACTTAAGATTTGAAGAGGTGGATGAGTAATGGCATTAACAGTCACCCCATCTATTAGTGAAGCACCAACGAACCCAAAGTTCACTTCGGGAGGAAGTTCGGTCTATACAAGCGGAGAAAGAATGTTTATGAGAGTTAGTCCAGAAATGGATGATACTTTTACATTAACACATTTTAGTGGGAATACTAACAGTTATGACAATTTGATTACAACTAAAGGATTTAGAATAAAATGCTATGATTCTTACAAAGCAGAAGGCATTTCTTTTGCTCCTGCTGACTTTGCTACAAGAAACTATTATGTTCTTTTACATTCCGATAATCATTTAGAGCACCATTTTGCAAGAATTACAGAAATAATTACAGAAGATGTTGCAGGTGACGCATTTGAGTTTGAGCCTAAGATTGGCAAAGAGATACCAAAGGGTAGTAAATTTATCATATTTACTGGGGAACTTAAGTCTTTAGAAGTTCATGCGGTATCTGCTGGAATTAAAAGAGAACTACAAGAAGAACTGGTTTGTTCAAGACCACTGTTTTACTTTCACAATGATAGGCTTGACAAAAAAGATGAGTTAAATCACAATAAAAAATACTATGCTACAATTAACGGAGGGACTGCAACAAGTTTTGCTTTGACCGCAGGTTCTTCGGGAGATAGAACAAGCATCACTTTTAGAACAGTCCAAGACTTTGGTAGCAGTCTTATTGATTATAGCAAGTATCGGCTTAAAATAAGTTTAACAGATAAATTAAGATTTTTAGATAACACCATTAGCGGAACAATTACTGTCAATGAAGGCCAGTCTATTACTGCCGATACTGACGATTATGATGAAATATTCCCAAACGCTCGAAGAGACACTAATGATTACATTCATTCCGGATTCAATACTGGTGGGCCATACAGATATTTGCACTACGATACTTCGCCATTGAAGGCTAATTTTGCTTATGGTGTGATGGGGCATGAGAACACAGAATCTGTTAATGGCAAGGGCGGCTTTGCTGAAACCCGAATACTTGATGCTGGAAGGATTATGCCAAAGAAGATTAAACCATTTGGCAAATATCGAGTAAGGCATTTGGTTCATAGAGGAGACTTGGAAGAATTCTTTGATGTTGGGGCAAGATACTCTTCAACCGCCGGAACTAATAGTTATGTCTTTGAAACAGATTATGACTTAGGAGCAGTTTTGAATGTAGGCGACGAAGTTAAGATTGACGACAAGATACTTGTTGTCGCCAGTGCTGGCATAGGTAGTTTCTCAAACAACAATCAAACGATAACATTTAATGCTAAAATAAGAGCCGAGAGCGACGGGCTTTTTGCCACTGCTACCCTTAGCCCTTCTTCGTCTGCTGTGCTCTACAGGAGGGCCTTTAATGCTACAGACAAGACTCTTCTTCTCAACATGGACTTGATTGACTCAAGGTTCTCTAAACTCTATGTCGGGTTCACTTCTCCAAACATGAATGACTTGTATGCTTCCGTCACTGCTTGTGACAAAAAGAAATCAATGCTCACTCTTTCATTCGCAGGTGATTCTTATACTGGAAACCCTATGAAATATGCTAACGGTTCTTACGCAGTGTTTGTCGAAAGATTCAATGGTGAGATTGAGCAAATTGACAGTGTTAAGGAGCAAGGGCAAACAATTATGGAAATTAAAGGAAGAGACAGGTTTAATAAATTACTCTCGCCCATTGTCAACACAAACACTTTGTTTTCGGAAGAAATTGTATATTCTTCCAACAGCCCGTATAATGATTTAGGCAATATCAAAAGCAGTACTACTCATACATTAGATTTAGGCGACACCACTTTCCAAACCGGTATTGTAGATAATACTGGTGATGGTGCGGCATTTGATAACTACCCTGTTGTAGGAACTAAACTCTTTACTGTTAATGGGTATATTGGGGAGGTGCTTACTTCATCAACATATTTTAGCGGTGCTACCAAAAGACAATACACAATTACCCCTTCTCAAACAAAAGTAGTTTCGGAGGCTGTTTTTATGGACCTCGAAAAGAACTACATTTTGAGTAAATCTTTAGGTTCTTCGCATTTGGCTACAAACAGCCCTACTTCCCTTACTGGTAGTGCTAACAAAGGAGTGTTCTTTACAAGTGGTTCCCAAATTAGACAAGTGGCAGAAACATTAAATGGCGTTGTTCACCCAATCGGTGCCGACGCCGATTCTTTGGTAGGGAGCAGTAGCAATACTAATTCAAAAGCATTGGGTTATTCTATTAACGGCCCTAATGGTATCTCTAAGGATAGGGCTTTCCAAGCCAAACTACATGATGAGTTTGGTTCTTCCTCGCCTTCCACATTTGAGGTTGCTAACACACTAATAGATTATGAAATAGTCTCTATTAGCAAGAAAGACAATTCCACAGATATTGAAATTGCTCCCTATGTTCCAATTACATTGGGTAGAAAAGTAGACTACCATTTTGAAACAAGCGAATACACCTTTACCCAAGCAGGTACAGTGACGATTACAAACTCCATAGATACCAAAGGAGACTACTTTGTGGTTATTGATTCTACAGCCGCATATGCTCTAAAGGTAGGTACTCCTATGTTTGTGGGAGATGATAAAACATTTGTTGGAAACATTGTAAGTGTTCAGCCAAGAAAAGTCAGTGGTGGGAGCGATGCGACTCTTATCGGCCTTGACCGAGATGTGTATAATTTTTCCGTGGGTGATGTTGTTTATTCTGCAAGTAAGCCCACTAATGATTTAGCAGTTATCAATGGAATGCACTTATGGGGAGGAAAGATTCTTTCTCACCCTCATCCTCTTATGAGTTCTACTTATGGAGTAATACCATTGAATGCTGAAAACATTAACGGTTCTGGGGATTACACTTCAAAGCATGGTCAAATGATGTATAAGGCAACAGGATTGGTTATTGGTAATTTTGATTTAAATGTCAAAATGATAAATCCCGCCGCAGGAATTATCGCTACAAACACCTTTGACGACTTCACTAACCCTACAATCTATAAGAATAGAAGCCTATTAAACTATTATCTTTCAACATACCAGTTTAAACCAAATAGTGGCTCAACTAATTTAAATGAGTTTGATAAAACAGACTCTTCATATAGAACCTTCCCATTAGATTTTAGAGGCCATACCAGTCCTTTCGGTTCTAATGCGACAGATGTAAGAATACATAAGACAGACAGTTCTGTTTTGGCTACAAGTTTTTCTGCTTCGCTTTGGAAAAACTCATTCTGTTATGCTGACCCTTCTGCTCTAAGGCTATTCTTATACATCAATTCAGACTTACAACCATACAGTGCATTAAGAACAGACAGTTTAGCACATTCTAATAGTGGTGCTTCTACTAAGTCTTTAACAAACTATAGCATGCTTTTATTAGAAAATAAAAAGACAAAAGATGCTGAAGTTTTTAGCGGAAGTAGGTTGGGAATTAAAGATATTAACTTCCAAACAATAAATTTTGAAAGCGAGCAAGATGTTTCTCAACTAAAGAACTTTGGTCTTATGAGACTAACAGAAGTATGTTTTGATTTTTTATATAACCCTGTTAATCCGGAAAAACCAATTACCCAAATAGAAAGAAAATTTAACAGCGTTCCTTTCCAAGGAGACTTTACTGCCATCACTAACACTGTATCCTCTATATCCGGAACAACTATTTCTTTTAACGGAAGTGCCTTTCAATTAACCGCAGACGACTATTTATTCGATGCTACGAATGGAAGTTTAATTGGCCAAGTTCAATCAACAGCAACCGCTACAAGCCACACTTTGAAAGCAAATGGCTATTTGACTAATAATGGAAATGCGGCAACCACTGTTGCTAAGTTTGTTCTTAAATCCCACGATTATTACGGCAGGTCAAAAGAAGATACCTTTAGTCGAGCAGGTGACAATGAAGATGCAATTCATCCATTAAAGTGCGTAGTTGTGCCAGACTATTGCCAATATAATCCAAACGGTGCGGGACAAATCACACTGCCTACGGACTATGAAATAGATTTGCCAATTTGGATGCTAACGACGGAGCATACTGAAATTATTGACTACGATTACAATGCGATTCGCCCCCTATTCCACCTCACTACAAATAAATCAAATAGTGCAAGGCACTATGATGGCCTAATTGGTGTTGCTCTTGACAGGTTCGATGTTGAAACTGGTGGCAGATTTAAGTTAGAAGAAGGAGAGACTACACAAGTTTTGGTAGGTAAAGAAACCATTACCACTAACAGTGGTAATTTTACGCACTTTGGTATGAAAAGCGGCACCCACTACAAGGGACTAAGAAACCATGGAGATACTGGCACAAGCGACGAACAGACCTCCGACCCATTCCCTGTAGATGGGGCATATATGGTATTCAAACCGAGGCTTTGGGTGGGCACTTTATCAACTGCCACAGTTAAGTCTTCTAATGGTAATTTAAACAAGGCTACTTTTAGCACATCTGCTGGAGTAAATCACTTTCTTAATTTTATTGATTTAACAGGATGCTACTTAGTTCCAGAAAAAGGTAAAAATTTAAACAACACTACCATAACAACAGGTAGTGAAACTTTGTCAAAGAGAATGGTAAGTGTTGCTCCAGACGAACTTATTTATGTTGTTTCACACGAAGTCGATAGCAGTACCATAAGTAATCACGAAATTCTTACTGATACGATTTTAACTGCTAATACTGCCTACCGAGTGATGCAACCAAACGAGACTTGCCTGTATGACTTTTTCCCAAACGATATTCACTTAAATGTCCTTAAGCCACAGTACACCAAGAAAGCAAATAAAAATGAAACCTATTCCTTTAAGTCGGCATATGAATATCAAGAGGGAACTCTCGGTGGAAATAATTCAGTAGAGAATGAAGGGGTTCTTTCTATGTTTGTTGCCATTGATACAGACTATGCCTCCCAAGATACCGGTTTAGTTATTAAAGACAGAAGACTATTTTTTAAGAACTTACTCCCCGAAGGAGAATACAGTATGTATTTTAGTGATGGAGACAATGGTGAGAAACTCGCAGTCGTTAGCAATCAAGACTACTCTTTTAGTGTAGATAAGCAAATAAATGCTAAAGGCATAGTTTCTGTATCACAGCCATTTACTGTGTCTTCTTTTACAGAATTAAAAATTAATCCTACAAGGGCCGCTATTGGGGCAACGGCTACAGTTTCTTTAGAGTCGGAAGATATTGTAAATGAATTGTTAGAAGAAGAAGGCCTTGTCTTTACAAAAACCCCTACTGACTACCCTATGTATTTGGCACCAAACTATCAAGGAATTGATTTATTCTCCGCCATTAAATTTGCATTAGATAAGAAAGATATGAGCCTTGTTGAAGAAAACGGTACTTTTGTTATCAAACCAAATACTGATTCTTCCTATTATAACCATATTACAATTACTGATTCTGGAGAGTTTAGAATCTTTGAGTTTGGAAAGACTACCACGCTCTTCGACTTCTATAATGAAATCATAGTGTATGGGAACGCTCATAGAAGTGTTAGACGGGACCTTCGCTCAATACAGAAAAGGGGAAGAAAGAGCCTTGAAGTCGTAGATGATTCTCTATTATCTCAAGAAGAAGTAGACTCAAAGGCCTATGATTTGCTGAATTTACATTCTCGTTTAAATGAAAAAATATCTTTAAAAATTGGTTCTTTTGGATTGACACAATTAAGAGCGGGAGACATAATCAATGTGGAACTCGTTCAAGAAGGGATTGAATTATCAAGATTCATAGTTCTACAAGTGACTCACGAACTTACGGGCTTAATGACATTGGAATTAGGGAGATATTCCAAAGACCTCTCCGACCTTTTTTCCGAACTTATTATTTCTGGAAAGAAAACAAATGCTTTTCTTAGAAGCAAAAAGTTTGAGGAAAAGGTAAATGCATTCAGTTTCTTAGATACAGTAAGTGTAAAAGAATTAAAACTATTGGTTAGGACAAGAACTTCGGGAGGCTCATCTTTAGGCTTTACTACGACTTTAGGATTTACAAAAACTCTTGGTTTTGGAGGCTCTTCCATAACCATTACAAATTTAATTGAAGAGGACTTAGCATGATAACAGATAAACTGAAAGAAGAAATTGCAACATATATTAAAGACAGCCTGTTTGATACTGCAAAGATAGGGCTTGGAGGAAACTCCACCAATCCAGTATCAAACGACTTAGATGTAGCCCTTTCTGTGACACCTACCTTGGTCAAGACAAAATCTACCGCTAATGTTATCGAGGCAAAAATCTCAATTTCCGGTAGTGTCATACAGGGAAAGGTGATAAGGGAAGCCGGATTGTTCAATGGTAGCGACATGGTACATAGGCTGAACTTTGACGGAGTTGGCCCATTTTCATCAACAGAAACATTGGAAATTTTTGTTCTCATGGAGGTAGAGTGATATGGTAAGCAATCCTAATTTTTACGGACAAAGCACACACGGTACGCCGAGCCAAATTGAAGACGGCGTAGATTTTCCACATTCCGGAATTATTAAGGCTCTTTCGGATGGATTAGGTCAAAACTATGCTATTAGTGGTTTTGATATTACAGTGGATAGTGCTACACAGATTGATGTTGGGTCCGGAGTTATTTTTAGAGACGGTAAAAGAGTGGCTATTTCCGCAGTCCCAAATTTGACTCTTTCTGCTTCTCACACAAATGGCTATCATTTGGTGGTTGTTGAAAGTGACGACGACATTGTTTTGAAGACACCAAGCGAACCGGATAAAGTCCCTGCATATTCTTCGGGAGACACTATTGTTGCTGTTGTCACACATAATGGAACTACATCAATACCAATACAATACCTAACTGTTAATAAGACAGAAAACAGCGTTAGTATTGGTAGAAACAATGGTGGGACATACACCGAAGTAAGTGCTATTACTGGTACAAGTGACGGACTATTTGTTTCCGGTATTGGTACAGCGACAGTAGCAAGCGATGATAAAGTCTTGATTCAAGATACTGGTTCTTCCGATGTAATCAAATCAGTCACAGCCGCTTCAATTGCCGCATTAGCACCTCAAGGTGACATTACAGGAGTTGATTTAAGCGAAGGTGCAGGTATTGATATTGCTTCGGAAACCAATACTACAAGTGGAGCCTATTCTGCTACAATCAATTTAGATTTAACAGAAGTAATTGCATCGGATGGAGCCAATAGAGTTCTAACTTCGGATGGGGATGGTACATTAACTGGAGAGGCAAACATGTCTTTTGACGGAAGTACTCTAACTGTCACAGGTGATGCTAAAATTACAGGTAATACATTTCAATCGTACATAGACTTTGGAGATGATTTATCAGTAGGATGGTACACTTTTGCCGTTATTGAGGGAAGAAGTGGAGGTTCTGCGAGCGGTACGGGAGGAACTCAACAAAGAGGTATTGGTAATTTCATACTTAGAGAAGATGACAGTTCAAGACACCAAACAGTTAAATTGACGGCTTCACATCTATTTGGAGCAGGTAATTCTAACGGTATAGCAATTGAACACTGTTCTTATTTCTCTACTCTTGGTATTACTCAATTTAGAATTAAAGAAAGCGGTACTTATGATGGTGCGGCTTTACAAGTCTACATTAACGACGCAACAAATGACATTGATTGCTTTTTACAGAACAACTTTCACGACGATGGTTGGATTT
>Ga0098043_1000149_pt1 | contig 22547 bp, 12 predicted proteins | sample 9B_taG_FD_92581 | JGI IMG/M metagenome (GOLD analysis project Ga0098043, IMG submission 92581) | Marine viral communities from the Subarctic Pacific Ocean - 9B_ETSP_OMZ_AT15188_CsCl metaG | ecosystem: Environmental > Aquatic > Marine > Oceanic | place: Subarctic Pacific Ocean | collected 2015-01-10 | reverse complement strand
TTTAACGAGATACCTATGTACAACTATGGTATTAGAGTTGTTAGAGACATGTCCGATGAGGATAGAATATTCCTAGAGCAAAACCTTCAAGCCTCGTTAGCACAAAAGGAGATAGACCTTGAGGATGCCATAGCTGTTAGGGAGGTTAAGGATATCGACCAAGCTCAAAGGCTACTTGCTATTAGGAGAAGGAAGAGAATGCAAATGCGTCAGCAGATGCAACAACAAAACATTCAGGCTCAGGCTCAGGCAAACTCTCAAGCGCAGCAGATGGCTGCTCAGATGGAAGTTCAGAAGATGCAGATGGAGGCTCAGATAGAGGCTCAGAAGTTGCAGCTTAGGGGTCAGGTAGATGTTCAAGTTGCTGCCGCCCTTCACCAAATGAAGAAAGAGATTGAGATGATTCGTGCTCAAGCCTCGCTTGGATTCAAGACTGATGAGCAAGAGTTCAAGGAGAAGATTGAAGTTCTTAAGGAAGACAGAAAAGACAACAGGGTACAGAAGCAAGCTGTTGAGCAGTCTAAACTTATAGCACAAAGAAAAGGAGAGCGTCCAGTTATGGAAGAACAGACTGACGCTAATACAGATATAGTAAATCAAATTCTAGGAGATGTCTAAAATAAATCTTGATATTTCAAAGCGTGTGGATATCACATGCAGGAAGGGAGATACCTTCAAACTATCTATTGATGTGACGGACTCCGCAGGAGCTGCTCTTAACCTTTCAGGTTACACCATTAAGATGGAGGTAAGAAATGCGTTAAACGCTGACGCTTCATATACTAATAGTGACACTGCGATTATACTCAGTACGGTAGCTAGTAGTGGTACTAAGCAACTAACAACCTCTCTCAATGATGGAGGTACTACTGGTCGCTTAGTAATTACTGGGAGTAACACCAACATGGCTGCTGCCGCAGCTGGTGAGTACGTTTATGATATTGAGGCATTAGTCAGCGGCGAGGCTACCACATGGCTTGCTGGAACATTCACTATAAACGATGATGTGAGCGTATAATGAACTTGACCCTAAACATATCTACTGGTAACACAGTAAAGCTAAACCTCCCAAGTCAACAAACCGTTCTTACAGCGGTGTCTACTGTCAACAACTTGACGGTTTCTTCAGTCGGTATCCCAGGACCTGCTGGTCCAGCTGGTATACAAGATGTTGTTAGCGACACTACTCCTCAGCTAGGTGGTAATCTTGATGTTAACGGAAAGAAAATCACTAGCACTTCTAATGGAGACATTGATATCGAACCTAACGGAACAGGAGATGTGCTGCTAGGAAACTTCAAGTTTGATGCAGACCAATCTGTAGGTTCTGGACAGGATAATCACGTATTAACTTACGACAATAGCACTCAAAAGATTTCTTTAGAAGCTCCTACTGGGGTTGGTGGTTTAGCTAACATCGTTGAAGATACTACACCACAGCTAGGTGGTGACTTTGATGTTAACGGACATGAAATAATAAGCGCATCAAACGGTGATATTGAACTAAACCCACATGGCACAGGTGATGTCAAGCTAGGTAATTTTATATTTGACGTAGACCAGTCAGTAGGTGCAGGTCAAGACAACCATGTTCTTACATACGATAACAGCACACAGAAGATATCTTTAGAAGCTTCCTCTGGAGGAGGAGGAGGAATTTCAAATTTAGTTGAAGATACTTCTCCTCAACTAGGCGGTGACTTAGATGTTCAAGCTAGTGAGATAAGCACAAGTATTTCTAACGGTAATGTAAAACTAAATCCTAACGGAACAGGTGTTGTAGAGATTAAAGGTGATGGAACTACCGATGGTACTGTTGGAACATTACAACTTAATTGTTCTAACAATAATCATGGTGTAAAGATTGCATCCCCACCTCACAGTGCAGGCGCGAGTTATACTCTTACTCTTCCTGTTACAGATGGTAATGCTAATCAAATATTAACTACAGACGGAAGTGGTAATTTATCCTTTAAAACTTTACCACAAAGTATGTCATTTACTGCTGAAGCTCGTTTAGCTAACAATAGATATTACTTCGGAAGCCTTAGATATGGTTGGAATTATGTTGTTTGGAGTGGTAATGACAATGACATGACTCTTCAACGTGCCTATGTTACAGGAGCTCATGTAGCTATAAATGATTATACAAAGGTTAGTGTAAAGGGTCAAGCTGGTAGTATGTACAGTGGTAGTGCAGGTGAAATTGAGTTCACTGTTTGGAAAGGAACTCCTCAATATGACACGGTAAGTAATGTGGCATGCACACAAATAGCTACTACAACCATTGATTTTGATAACGCAACGCAAGACGTATTTAAACAACTTAGTTTTGGTGCTACGGGACTAACAATAAATGAAGGGGATTACATTTTCTTAGCAGTAAGAGACCCAGATTATTCAGCAAGAGAAGACATTTTTATTGGAGCTACAATAACACTAAGCGACTAATATGAAAAAAGAAATAAACACAATTCCAGATAAATGGGAAGACATAGAGTTATTAGATGCTAATGCAACTAATGAGGAGATACTTGAAAGAATTAATATTGTTACAGAATACATCAACTTTCTGTACAAGGGGCAAATGGGTATTTAAAAATCAATGTAATATTCCCTGTATTTACCGTATAACTAAGTTACTTAACTTTGCAGGATATGTCTAAAGCAGCAGAGAAGGCAAAGAGATTAGGATTCAAGGGTGTTAACAAACCAAAGTTGACACGAAGCCATGCAACTAAAAAGGCTGCTGTTGTCAGCACGCTAGGTCCTGGTCAAGAGGATGGTGCTCTTATTAGGTTCGGTGACCAGAAGATGGGTAACAACTATAGCGCAAAAGCTAGGACCGCCTTCAAGAAAAGACATGCGAAAAATATTGCTAGAAAAGGGAGTGCAGCTTATTGGGCTAACAGATTCCTTTGGAAGGCAGGAGGAAATAAAAAGTCACCTCCAAAGTCACAAAAGAAAACATATAAATAAAATATAATTATGAGTAAAGAACTCGAACAAGCAATGGAAAACGCGGGATTCGCAATTAGTGATACCCCTCCAAACTTAGAACAAAATGATATTCAAGAAACTCAAGCAGAGCCTACTCCAGCTCCTATGGAAAGTGAAGGGGTGGTTGAACAAGCTACTGCTGAAAATACGCAGCCTGTTGATGCAGGCGAAAACCAACCTGTTGAATCTGTTCAGCAGGAAGTAACACAAGAAACAACGTCCTCTGGATACGATGATGTAGATGTCGATTCTGAAGTCCTTCGTTATGTCAGCGAAAAGCTCGGCAGAGAAGTGACTGATTACGACTCTATAGTTCAAGCGTTTCAGAGTACACCCGCAGAAATAGATGAGCGAGTAGCCGCCATCAATGATTTCGTTTTAAAGACTGGTCGTTCGCCAGAAGATTGGTATAAGTACCAGCAGCTCAACCCATCCGAAATGGATGACATGACTGCGGTAAGAAACCAGATGGTGATTGAGCATGGAAACCTTACACCTGAGGAGGTAAGCCTCCTTATGTCTAACAAGTACAAGCTCGATGAAGAACGTCACGACGAGAACGATATTCAGATGTCTAAGCTACAACTCAAGCTTGATGCGGAAAAAGCACGTCAAAGCATATCCGATTTAAGAGACGACTATCAGTTGCCTGTTAATGAAGGTGCTGGAGAGGTGCAGTCCCCTATAACAGAGCAATGGGTGAACACTATGACTAATGAGGTCAAAGAGTTTGATGGTTTAGTCTTCGACCTTCCGAATGGCGAATTCACTTTCGGAGTTGATGACAACTATCGTAAATCTCTCATTAGTAAGAACACTCAAATCGAAAACTACTTCGATGATTACATCCATGATTCGGGTGATTGGAATTTTGAAAAGCTTAACGCTCACCGAGCTTTGGTAGACAATATTGACAGTATTGTTAATTCTGTTTATCGACAAGGTTTGAGTGATGGGCAAAGGAATGTAGTGGAGAAGGCTGCGAATGTGACCAATCAATCTCCACAAGCCAATCCGAGTCAAGGTGGTAATAATATCGCAGACCAGTTGAGAGCAGCTCTAGGTGGTAGAGGGACAACAACTTTTAATGTTTGATATAAAAAATAAGAAATCATGGCTATTTCAGCAAGTCAAAGTCAAGGTAATGCGGTAACTAACGCACCTGTAGGTGGAGTTAATAACGCATTCATGCTTGACGCACCAGTTGGCAAGTACGCTTCTTTAGGCGACTTGGCTTCAATCCTCGCACCAGATGTGAGAAAAGACCTCGTTAAAACTTTCGGAAACCAAGGTATCTCTGGTTTACTTGAGTTGATGGGGGCAACAAAATCAGTAGGTACTGCTGATGAAGTTACATATTACGAAGAGCAAAGATTACACCCAATTCAGCAAGTAAACAACGACTTGTCTCCAGGGGCAGCTATTGATGCTGGAGCAACTCAAACATTTGCTGCTACAGTTGCTACTGCTGCTGGAACAAACACTGAGTTCGCGTTGAAACTGCGCGTAAACGATTTAGTTCTAGACAGCGCAGGTAAGGTTGCAATCGTTACTGCCGCAGACCGCGCCACAGGTGCTTTCACTATTAAGTCTTTAGATGGTGGAAACCTAGCTGCGGTTGCTGATAACGCTACAGCAAGTTTCCCTATCGTTGGTAACATGTACAAGCAAGGTAGTGACCAACCTTCTGAATTCTTTGAGTCAGGTGTGGTTAAGAGAACTAACCCTTTTGCTATTGTAAAAGAAAGCTACGAAGTGAGTGGTTCTAACGCAACTAACATCGGATACATTGATGTAGGTGGTGGAGACTACAGATGGTACATCAAAGGTGAAATGGACGCTCGTCAGAGATTCCTTGACGCTAGAGAGTTGACTCTTCTTATGGGAGAAACTACAAGTGTTCCTACTGGTATTGATGGTACTGAAGGTTACTTCGCTGCTGTTAAAGCAAGAGGTATTGTATCTGCTGAGGTTGCTTCACCAGCTGACACTTTCGATAGTGTTGATGACCTTGATAACGTCATCGCGCTTTTGGATAAGAACGGTGCAGCTCCTGAATATGCTGCTATGTTGAACAGTGCACTTTTCGCACAGATGAACAGCATGCCTGCTTCTGGTGGGGCTGGAAATCCTGTTACTTCTGGTGTTGCGGCTAACTTTGGAGCTTTCCAAAACAATCAAGATGCTGCTATCAACTTAGGGTTCCAAAGCTTTGCTAGAGGTGGATATACTTTCCACTTGAAGAAAATGCCTTTGTTGAACAGCCCTAACTTACTAGGTCACGCAAACGGTCAAAAAGTTGTTAAGGGGATGATGATTCCTTTGACTCAGGTTGTTGACCCACAGACTGGTAACAGAGCACCTGCATTGGAGTTGAACTACAAAGCTGCAAACGGATACAACAGAGAAATGGAACACTGGGTAACTGGTGGTGGAGTTCTTGGTTTCACAAACGCTACTGAGGATATCGCTAAGTTTCACTATCGTTCTGAGTGCTGCTTAATTACTAGAGCTGCTAACCAGCACGTATTGATTAAGTAATCTATTTTGTAATGAGGGGGGGGGAGTTTCTCTCCCCTCCATTACCTTTTTAATTAAATATTATACAATGGAAAAACAAGTAAAACGTGGTACTGGTACGCCACAAAAAAAAGCTACCACACAAAAATCTGCCCCACAAAAAAAGTCCACATTTAAAAGGACAATCCCTAACAGGGATAATCTCCCAAGGACGTATGAAGTTGTAAATGGGTGTAACTATATACTAAAAATTTCAAGTAAGAATGTCCAAGTGTTTGATAAGGACAGCGGTACTGTTAGAGCAATCAGATACGCACCGCTTGAAAGCTCAATCTATATGGATGAGCAGTCAGCAGTAGCGCGTGTTGAACACGTAATGTTTGAAAACAAATACCTAATAGCTCCAGTTACAAAACCTAATCTTATTGCCTTTTTAGATGCTCACCCAGATAATGTTGCAAATGGTGGAGGTAGTTTTAAGTTAGTTAACAAGGAGGAGAACTTCGAGCAAGACATTGAGTCTGAATTTAAGATTAGTGATGCAATCAGTATCATCAAGGCTAGACCTATTGATGAGTTGCTACCAGTTGCATTGGCTCTTAACATCAACACAAATCAAAAAGACCTAGCTATTAAGCACGCTTTAATAAAGATTGCAAAGTCTAATCCAGACAAGTTTTTGAGTACGCTTGATAGCCCTATGGTTAATGCACGCTCTGTTGTTTCTCAATCACTTGATTTCCAAATCATTGAGGATAGAAATGGTGCAGTAGTTTGGTTTGACACAGGAAAGATGATTGTGTCAATCCCTGTAGGTCAGGATGCTGTTGAGGTTTTGACTAGGTTCGTGATGACAGACAAAGGTTCTACAGTGCTCTCAGAGCTTGAGAGACAGCTAGAAGCCATTGCCTAAACATACGACACTACATAGTATGAATATGAGGGGGTTTATAGCCCCCTCTCTTTTTCTGTATATTTGCGTAACAATCCCCAATCATGGCTAGTGTTCGAGAGGTATATAATGCATTAAGAGATATTGCTAACAAGGAGCAGAGAGGTTTCGTTACTCCCGTTGAGTTTAACGCCTTCGCGCCTATAGCACAGACAAACATCTTCAACAGGATGTTTACTAAGTTGGTTCAGTCAGAAAACCTAAGAAGAAGAGGTATAGACCCAGGTAGAGACAAGGCAACTGCAAAACAGATTAAAGAAGACTTATCAATCTTCTCCAAGACAGTGAGGCTCGAAAGAGATGCCACTACTAATAGATTCTCAAAACCAGATGACTTAGCTAAAATCATAAGCATGTCTACTCCTGGTAGGGTTCTTTATGGTACAAGTGTAGCCAAGCCTATTCACATTGAGTATGATGAAGATAAGTTTCATTATCTGATGGGTAGCACACTCAGCAAGCCAACCACCGAAAACCCTATTGCTTTCCTTGGCGAGCAGGACCACAGTGCATCCATAAGCGAGCAGGCAATAGAAATCTACCCAACAACATTGCGCGTGATTGACATAAGATATTACAAGCAGCCTGAGGGCTTAACTCCAACCGATGGAAGAAGGAATGCTTCTTTACCGAAGTTTGGGTTTACTACATCCAATAACAAAGAGGTTTATAGTAGTAATCAAAGTATTGACTTTGAGTTACCTGAGCACTATGTTCCTGAGTTGATTGAGGAGATGGCTAGACTAATTGGTGTAAATCTGCGAGACACCAGCATATATAACTTTGCAGAAAAAGAAATTCAAAAGCGTGGCTGATGGCTAGAAATCTAGTAACAATAGAAGATGTCGTAAACGACTTTATACTCACACTTGATTCAGATGATTACGTGAACAATGCTTCGGATGTAGTCATTAGGAATTTTGCACTTCGTGGTATTAGGGAGTTGGGCTTTGATATGCTTAAGAGGGTTAAATCACTTAAGCTTTCTATAGGCTCTAACGACACGTGTGAACTGCCAGACGATTTTGTATCTCTCGTAAAGATTGGTATTGTTGGTGCTGACGGAATGGTCAGAGTGTTTGGAGAGAATAAGAATATTAACTACTCACAGAAGTATAGCACAAGTGCTGATGGAACCCCGATTGATTCGGATGGCGATGGTGTCAATGACAGGGTTGATGACAAGGGCTCTACTACTCAGACAAACATTTACGGAGATGTATCAGAGCTTATATTCAGCAACTACCTTTACAACAATCAAATGGGTCAAGTTTATGGATTAGGTGGTGGTCACTATGAAGGAAGCTACAGACTTAATCTAGACCAGAACAGAATTGAACTTACATCAGGAATTGGTTCTGAGGTCGTTATAGAGTATATAGCGGACGAAGCTCGTTCATCTAACCCTACAGTCCATGTAGAGGCAGAAGAGGCTCTCAGAAGCTTTATGTACTACAAGCTTGTGGAGAGAAAGACAAGTGTTCCAGCAATGGAAAAGAGAAGAGCTAGAGATGAGTATTACAACGAAAGACGTAAGGCTAACGCAAGACTGAAAGCATTCAGCAAAGAAGAAGCTCTTAAGACAATTAGAAAAAACTTTAAACAATCCCCTAAACACTAATGGCGATTGATAAGATTATACCCCAGTATCTCAACAAGGATGAGGATGAGAGACTCGTAAAGCCTATTGAGATGACCGATGCTTTGAATGTCCGCGTCTCACATGAGGCAAACGGGGAGCAAGGTATTGTAAAAAATGTAAAAGGGAACACGAAGATTGACCCTAGAACAACTGCCGACACTATACCTTCTCTTGGTGTAAATAGAGTCATTGGTAGTATTGGTTCTGATGCTGGTAAGTGTGTTTACTACTTCTTATTCAATAGTAAAGGCGGGCATGGGATATACAAATATTCTACGTCTCTGGATAAATATGAAAAGGTTTACCAGAACAATGCCTTGAACTTTTCGGGTGACTCGTTCATAAAGGCTGATATTGTATTTGACAAGAACGGGGACCACCTGTTGTACTTCACTGATGACAGGAATGAGCCTAGAAAGATTAATGCTACGAGAGCACTTAATGGAGGTTACAACGATAACATTAACTCAGCTGCAAACAGTATTGTAGATAAGTACATCACTACGTGTAAGCAACCACCACAGACTCCAATCACGTTTGCATTCTCAACGGATGAAAGCGTTAGACAGAACAACCTGAAGGAGAACATCTTTCAGTTTGCGTATCAGTACGTTTATGATGATGGTGAGGTGAGTGCTATATCTATGTACTCTAAGCTTGCTTTAAGCTCTTTGCACTTTGCATTCAATGCTCCTCAGAGAGACTTTGGTGCTGCTATAAACAATGTTCTAACACTCACCCTTACAAACTCAGATGGTCCCGTTTCTAAGATTCGTATTCTGGCTAGAAAGGGTAACGAGACATTCTTCTATAGGATAGGTGAAGTGAAAAATCAAGTTGGACATGGCACTCAAGAATTTGTATTCAAGAATGATGGTATTTACACTGCTGTATCATCTGAAGAGGTTAACAAGATGTTCGATGGTGTGCCTAGGCTTTCTAGAGCGCAAACATTTACAAACAACAGATTAGTATACGGTAATTATCTTGAGGGGTTTGACAACCTAGAGGACACAAGTGTACACGCATACCCAGTACACCAGAGATTCCCTGATAATTTAGAACAGTCTGGCAATATAGTAAGGGGTCAAGTATTGAATTTGTCTTTTGACACAGACGGTCCTGTAGATTCAACTTTCTATACATCATCATTTAAGGAGCCAACGGGAGGAGGATTATTCGGAGACAGGTTGATAGCATTTGATGGTATCGGAGGATACACTTTTCAACAAGCTGGAAATCTTGGTCCCGCCAACAATACTGGGGATGTAGAAAATCCTACATATTTAAACGGTGAAGAAGCTGGTGTTACTATGTTTAATCAGGGGGCTGGCACTACGGTAGAAATGGACTTGTCTGCATTATCTTTTGCAGACCTTGATGAGATGAGTTATAACCTTGGGTTTACTATTGACGCTAAAGAAATAGCCATTGCAGCTATACACCCAACAAGTCCGAATTTATCAAGTTCAGCTAATAAGTTTGACCTCCCTGCAACACTAAATGGGATTACATACAATCTTAACTTATTAGACAATGGTAATCTTCAAGGAGTGTTTCCTGACCCTGAAGTTCTTGTAGGTGGTAGTGGTGGAGGTATTCTTGGGTTAAAACCTGTTGATGGATGGGAATATACCGCATCAGGGATTATTAACGCTACAGATGTTGCCAGCGCAGCTGCAATAATTGGTAACGCACTTGTTGGACAAACCGCTGATGTTCGCGTTGAGTCATTAAACACAAGAAGCGAATACTGGACAGAGGTCAACGGTGCTCACTTTAACGGAAGTCCTTTTACACCATCTTCAGCATCTGGAGGCACAAGTATTGACAGGAGAATTCGTCTTTGGTTTGATGGGTTTTTGAGCTTTACTATTGAAAACTTCTCATTCAATTCACAAACCAACAAGCTTCTATTAGAGGTCAGAATGACAGATATCAACTTAGAAGCTAATGGTGCAACCGTGAGAGATTTAGGAACAGGTGGCTTTGCACAAATTAATAATGTGAACTCTCAATGTGTTATAAACTCAGAACTAACGAATGCTCTTGGTCAACATGTAGTCGATAGCACACACGCAAACAATGTTATTTATCATGCATTGAGAAAGTTTGATGTTAAGAATGCGTTTTTAGATTTTAACAATGATGTTGATAGAAAGACATTCAAGGCTGGTGCTTCACATGAGTTAGGTATTGTTTACTATGACCATCGCAATAGATGCGGTGGTGTTCAAGCTATACAGAGTATAGAAGTACCTCACTTTGGTCAAGCAGCAAGGTCTGGAAATAACGGAAGGACCACAATGGACATGCGCATAACACATGAGCCTCCAGTCTGGGCAACCAAGTGGGCTCCAGTATATAGCAAGAATACTAGCTATGAGAGGTTTTTACATTGTACTGTTGCAGAGGCGTGTTTACCTAACGCAAAATCATTCATTGATATTTTAAGTCCAGGCGCAAGTGATACTGACAAAGAAAGAGCCGTAACGGATGCAGGTATAGCGTCAAGTGATGAGGCGATATTACTTAGCCTTAGAGGTCTTGAAGGTAAGCCAAACTCATACAAGGATGGGAAGGGTGCTTTGATAGATTACAAATTCCAAGAGGGGGATATAATCAGAGTTCTTGAGTATCAAGATGAACAAGGAATACTACAACGACCTCTTAGTGAGTTTAGGGTTCTTGGTTATAAATATTACGCTGATGATGAAAATAACCCAGTAGAACTTGTTGACGCAACTACTGGAGGTAGTACCGCAGAAAATAATTCAAGAAATAGATACAGAAGGACTGGGTTCTTTTTAATAGTTCAGGATAACGGAACCCCTGGTTTTAGTAGGTTATCTGTGGGAAAGGGCGATACTTACTTCTCGCAGAGATGTCTTATCGAGATTGCCACACCTAAGAAAAACCTAGAGGAAAAGGTTTATTACGAGATAGGACAACAGTATGATGTTATTAATAACCTTTCTGGGGCTGGAAACCAAATTGGGAGATTTCACCAAGGAGACAGAAGCAATTTAGTATCACCAAGCTTTAGTATTGATGTTTTAGATAATGATAGATTTTTCTCTCAAGAGGAATTGTTTCTTGGCGACAGGTGTATAAAAGGTGGTTCTACAGCAAGTGGTCACTTTTTTATAGCTGGAAAGATTGAGGAACAGAATGGAGGATTTACATATATATTGCATGACTCAAATCTGTTTGTGGATGGTGTTGTGTCTACTACACTTACGTCGGTAACAATAGGTACGGCAGAGCTTCTGCACGGGGTTATTAATATTGATGAGGGTGATGCTTACTTGAAGACAAGAGAGCAGCTAGTAAATGTTTTGGAAAATTTCACCCCAGCGGCTTCTTCATTAATACTAAAAAGAAATCATACTAAACCTCAAGATGCAACTTATGAAAAGTTTATTGTTGAATCCTCTAGGGTTAGTGACTTCTTCGACTCAGAGATTACTGACATTGGGAGACCACACTTGGAAGCCCCTGAGCAACAGGAGATTAGGAGGACTTCATCGGTTACATACAGTGAGCCATTTGTGCTTGACTCTGCAAGACTGAACCTTTCATCATTCAATCCTTCTTTATTCCCGTTCAATGATTACTCACCAAACAATGGTAGTATTCAATTCTTGGAAGATATGGATGAGTCTATGTTGATGATTCAGGAAAAGAAGTGTGCTTTGATTCCTTTTGAAAGGACTTTGATTCAAAGTGCTTCAGACGGTCAGCTAGTAACATCTCAGCAGGTTCTTGGGAAAGAAATGTATTACGCTGGTGGTTATGGATGTTCGAGGAATCCAGAGTCTGTTGTTAAGAGATTTGGTAAAGTATTCTTCTCTGACGTTGAGTCAGGTAAGGTTATTGAGATTCAAGGAAACAAGATTACACCAATCAGCGACAACAAGCTTGAGTCTTACTTCGAGAGTAAGTTTTCTGACTACACAAATAACAGGGCTGTGTTCAAGTTGCCTTGCGGTATAGACCCTGAGAACAATGAGTTCATAGTAACCATGACAAAGTTTACTCCGAAAACTATTAGTATTGGGGGTGAAGAGTTTAGCGGCACAGTCCCAGACTGGGTGGCTGCAACTACAGATTTTACCGTAGACATAAAGCCATCTAAAGCTGGTGAAAACGATGGTCAGCTCACATGGGATAAGGAGGTAATTAAGTGGGATTACACTGGATTAGGACCAGTCATATCTAGTCATTTGGTGTGGGAAAACGCTCATAGGGGTGTTATTATACTTGATAATATAAAAGAAAAGGGTAGTGCTATAGTTGACAGACAGGATATAACGAAAGGTAAAAGTTTTCTTATTGACGTAACGTCTAAAGATGGAAGGTTTAGAGGCACGGCTAATTTTGACCCCATGAGTGGCAATGTCCAGTTAGGGGATAAATTTTTAGATAGTGACTCTGCTGGTGACGGTTCAAACTATCAAGCTGATGATACAGTTACGGTTACTTCGCTAACAGAAGTGGCTGGTGATACTGTAGCATACGGAACAACTAAAGGGTTCTGGTTGACTAGATACTCATTTATTCCAGAGCATTACGAGTATGTACATAACAGATTCTTCAGCTTTAATGACGGGGATATGTACAGACACAACGTAAACGCAACTAGGAATAAATTCTATGATGTTAACGCGGAGTCTTTTGTTCATGTCGTTTCAAAGGCTAACCCATCAATGATTAAAGCATTTAATGCCTTGAGCCTTGAGGGTAATACTGGTTCTGATGGTAATTCTCATTGGTCATTAGCTCTTTCTACATCAAAACACACAGCAGGCATTGGTAATGCTGACTTTGATGAGAGAGAAGGCTTGTATTACAAGAGGATACCTAGAGGCACTGTTACAGCGGGTGACTCTTCGGGTGAGAACAATATTGTTCTTGGAGAGGTAGCATCGAACGATGGGGCTACGGTGACATTCAAGACAAGAATTAGCGACCTACCATTTAGTATAGATACCACAGCTGCTCAGGTGTTTAAAGTTGATGGTGATAATTTAGTGAATATTATGTCTTCTGGAACCGCAAGGGTTCAGTCTGTTGATGGGCGTAAGGTTCTTACTCTTTCAGCTACACCTGATAATCTATCAGCGGACGACATACTGGTACAAACAGAACAAGCGAGTATATCTGGTGACCAGTTAAGGGATTATTATTTAGCAATAACATTAAGGTCTAGCTCAACATCTGCTGTAGAATTATACGCTGTAAATGTTGTATATGTACCATCACCATTAGATAACAGTGTCAATAACACAAGAGAATAAACTAAATTTGTATTATCACACATAAAGATATTTAAACATGAGCATGGACATTCAAAAAATGATGGGGGCTGGTATGATTGCCCAAGGTGTCGGGATGGCGGCTGGAGGTATTTCTGATGTCATTCAGGGAAGAAAAGGAATGAAGCGAGCTGATGAGGACCTAACAGAAGCAGAGGAAAGCATTGCAAAGTTAATGGACTCTCAACCAGGTTTGGAAACACCATCTGAATACTATGACGCTGTAAAGAATGCATACGACCAGAGGTTACTTGAGATGAGAACAGCTGACATCAACCGTTCCTTAGCAACCACAGCTCAAGCTGCTCAACAGTTCGGGTCTAGAGGTTTAGGTGCGGTTATGCAGGCTACTACTCAAGCTCAAGAACAAATGAGACAGGAGGCACTCACTCAAAACCAACTACAAACACAGGCACTTACAAACCTTGCAGCCGCAAGAGAGAGAGAGACACAGTTAAGAGAGGCACGTTCTACAAGAGATATAGAGTTCGGTTATGATGCTATAGCGTTAGCTCAAGCACAGTATGGTCAATCACAACAACAAGTAAGACAAGGAGCTGTTAATATAGTTAGTGGTCTTGGTAAGGCAGGTGTTGGAGCTATGTCTTTAGTAAAGGGAGACAAGGGATTAAAAGTTCAAAAAACTCCTGGGGAATTTGACCACGACACTAATGAAATGTACGTAGTTGATTCTGACGGTAATCCTATTGGGATTGCACTCACAGGTGGTGAGTATGTCATCGACCCAGCAAGAGCCAAAAGACTTAAAAACAAATCAAAAGACTCTTCACTCAAGGGAATGAAAGTCCTAAGAAGAGAAGTTGAAAAAATGGTAAAAGATTTCGAAGAATCATGAGTGAAGGAATAAGATTTAAAACAGGTTTTTTAAACCCATTAGTTAGCTCTGGCGACATTGCAAAAAAAATTGGTGATGGAATTATAGAAGACATCAACAAAATTCAGCAATTACAGCTTGTAGAGCAAGAAAGAAAAGACAGAAGGTTTGGTTTTACTAAAACCCTCCAAGAGGTTGTCCCTGGTGGTTTAACTAATAAATGGGTCCCTGGTGCTCAACTTCTCTTAGAAGAAGTTCAATCTAAGTCAGCCAAAGCTTTACAAACAGGTTCTAGTGAAGACATTCAAGCTTATCAAGCAGCTAAGACCGAGTATAATAACTTTAAGAACATAGCGTCTGCTACTAGCGCTTTTGATAATAACACTAGAAAAAATATTACAACAGGTAGTATCCAAGGCATGATGGGGACGCAGGAAGAAAATCTTCAAAAATTTATAGACCAAGATTCTTCAGAAGTTAAAATGGAGGGTGGCAAATTACTTGTACTTGACAACGGTACTTTCGTGCCTTGGGATGAGTCATATTTAGGTGACTCAAGCAATGTCTTTATGCCACAGTTGGAATGGGAAGGCTCACAGTTTACGTTTGATAAGTATAGTAACACTCTATACAACAACAAGTATAAAAGCTCATCGACATTGTACGAAGAGACAGACACAGAATTTGGAAGACCTATTGGTAAAATAAAGGAAGAGTTGTTTTATTCTGATATAAAAGAAGATGTAATTAACGCATTCAGATTAAACCCTCAAGGTGTTATGGAGGCTTCTGGAGCTCTTGCTTATAAGGCTTATGACATACCTGGTAAAGCTGAAATGAGTCAGGATGATTTCGCTAAATCAAGTGAGCTCTATACTCTTGAGCTAAACAACAAAAAAATAATCAAAGGTGACGGAGATGACGCTAAAGAGGTTTCTGTAGTTGATGGAAATTTCAACAACGAAGGTGATTTTATTTTTACGTTAAGTGATAAGGAATTAGATGATAACGGGCTTCAAACTTCTGTCAAATCAAGGAAGTCCTATAAGTTGTATATGGAACAGACCGCAGACTTAGTGAGGGGTAAGATGGGTGTTAGAGACCAGTCAGGACTGATTGAGGCTTTGAGGTTAGAGAAGCTTGCCGAAGAAGAACAAGCCTTGCTTGAAGCCCAAGCAGAGAAACAAGAAGCTAATGCAGAACTTCAAGAGTTTGCTCCTGATTTATTCAATACTACATATAAAAAAGATGGTAAAGACATACCTGGGGTGGCTATTAAGGTGAATGTTAGTGGTCAGAATTTTCAGATGCAAATTGAAAACAAAAAGACTGATGGAAAAGGTGTTGGAAAAGGAAGGACGGGAGCAAAACTACTATTAAATAATGTTGTTTACGATGAAACTAACGGGGATATTATTGCGCTTAATGTCTTTAAGGCTATACCATCTTTGGGGAAACTCGCTGATTTCAAAGACGCATCACAATACACTGTTGAAGATATAACGGTAGACGACCCAAGGTTCGATGAAGTTTTTAGGGGTTTCTTAAGGGTAAAGCAAGCATCTGGCAAACCATCTCTTAGACAACTCATAGAATTATCTCAACCTAGATTGAAGTCAGCCATCCAAAAGAATCAAGATGATTTCAAGTCAGCAAATGCCTTGCCTGGAGCGTTTCCTAATGTAGACCTTGATGAATTAAAGGCAGAGCAAGCTCAAGCCGAAAAAGATTTGGATGAATTTTTGAAGTCACAAAAGTAAAATCTTTAGTATTTTTGAAGAATGGATGAGGAATTAAAAGCTCTTTTAGAGGAAGCACAAGCAAGTGGCGCAAGCAGAGATGACTTGCTAGGGATTGTCACAAGTTACAATTCTAAAAAAAAAAAAGAATCAACGGCTTCGGAAGGGAGGTCGTACTTGGGCTTTCAGGTGGCAACGGCTTCTACGGAGTCTCCCTCGACTGGAGGTTTGGACGGAGAAGAGGAGTCTCAAGGTTCGGGTTCGACTGCCGTAGGTACTGGTGGTGAGTTTACTACCGAGGCATTTGATGAAAGTCCAGCAGGGGGTGGTTTAATTTTTAATACCATTAATGATGTTGGTGGTGAATTCACTGCTAATCTACTTGACAAGGCATACGAAAACTTTAGTGAAATCTACAACCAAACTGCAAGAGAACAGTTTGATGTAGAGCTTTTTATGAATGCATTCTATCGTGCCGACCAACAATCAATAATCACAGGTCAACGCATAGAGGACAGGAGAGAGAGAGTGTCTAAAGGTATGGCAGACTACTTTCTTCCAAACGAAAAGTACGATGTGTATATCAACGCTTATAGAAAAGCTGAATCCGACGAAGAGAGAGACTCTATAAAAAATTCCATTGTAGACGAGATATTCGAAGATGGTATTGAGACAGAGGAAGGTAGGATTATGTTATTGACTGGCGTTAGTGAGAGAGTTTCTGATTACGGTAGATATGGAGCATCAATATCGCTTGCTAATCGTGACATTTCTTTTGATAAGCTCTTTGACGCTTTACCATCTTCACTTTATATAAGTCCCCAAAGAAAAGGTGATGCCTCTAAATTCACTGAAGAAGACTACGAAATAGACCCTGAAACTGCTGATGATGAGTCCCCTAAGATGAGACTAACCGCTGAAGCTCTTGCTAGGGAAAGAGCGTTTGGAGCCCCCCTTCCGCTGGAGGAGATAATGGACCAAGAAGAAATTGCTATTCTTGGTGGTAAAGCGGCGCAAGTTGCAGCTAGAAAATTAAAAGAGCAACTTCCTGAAGACCTGTTAAACAACAGAACAGCATTACAGAATTACGAAAAATACTTACTTGACAATCACAACTTAGGGATTGATTTAAGTGAAGATGGATACCTTGGTGGTGGCGGTTATCACAAAACATTTGCTGGTGGGTCAGGGGCTGGATTCAGTAGAAGCGTAGCTAAATTACTTCACGGAGGTACATCATTTGCTTCAGATGTTTTAGAGAGCACCATTGGTAACACCAGACTAACAAGATACCTGAAAGAAACTTCTGATGAACAGAAGAGAGGAATAGAAGCCTTAGACGATAAAATACCTATACCTTTAGATTCATTCTCAGAGAAAACAGAAGGCATCGAGAGCATTGACGACCTCACTAAAACCGTAGAGGATGGTCTAAGGTTGACATCTGAAAGTGGACCAATGATGCTTGCCGCTATAGTTTCTGGACTGGTCACAAAAGGTAAGTTTAAGCTCGGAGTAAAGCTTGCAAAAACACAAGCAAAAAAAGAACTTGCTGAAGTTGCATTGAAAAAGTCTGCAACATTCTGGGGTGCTCAAAACGTAGCAACTTTCGGTGCTGTCAGCGCATATGGTATGGCAACCACCTACTCTGACGTGCGAGACAAGGAATGGTTCCAAGAGATGGATGTTCTTGAAAAGGCTGCATATGTTGGTGCTTACGGTGTTGCTGAGGGGCTCCCAGCTATGGTTGGAGCTTCTGTAGGTAAAAAAGTATTGAGCAGTCTTACAAGGAAAGGCGCAGAGGGATATGTTAAAGGTTTCCTCAAGGCTTCAGGAATAGGTATGCTTGAAGAGGGTGTAACAGAGGCAACCACAGGAGGTGTTCAATATTTACTTGAAGTTTCAGCAAACCCTAATAAAGCATTTAACGAAAAAGAATTCACCACTGCGGTGAAGGATGGTGCTTACGCAGGAGTGTTTATGGCTGGAGCTATGAGTACAACAATAGGGGGTACTAAGTTGGCTCTTACTGGCGTGTTCAATGGTGCTCTAGCTTTGTATGCCCCTGGTGTAGTAAGGGACCAAGTATTAATACAAGAGATACAGAAAGAATACGACCAGCAAACAACAAGAGAGGGTAGAGCTGCCATAGGTCAGAAACTTGTTGAAGCTCTTCAGAATGCTGCCTCCAACAAGAAAAAGAGAACAAGGTTTTACGAACACATTAGAAAGAACTCACCTGAGGCATATAAGGCTTTGATAGGTATTCAAGGGCAAATGATTTCTTTAGGTATTCAGTACGGTAAGGTTGAAGGTGATAAGGCAAAGGATGGTATTCGAGCGAAGATGCAAGACCTTTATGAACAGAGGTCTAACATAGAAATACAGGAAGGTGGTTCTTACAGCATCAATGCTTCGGCTGAGGTTCAAGCAATACTAGATAACGTCTCTAAGGTTGATGATTTCTACCGTGGTTATGGTGGTTTGTTTCAGGATGGGGATTCTGTTGAGGTTACTGCTGAAAATGTAGATGAGGTATCTGAAACTATAGAGAATACAACAGGAGAAACCATCAGTCCATTTGACAACTCTGGTGTTAACAGTGGGGCTCAAATAGTCCAATCTATTAAAAACGCTATGGCTGTTGTTCGGGCTTTAACCAAGGCAGGCAAGTTCAAAAGCTTAGTCATACACAGAACGCAAGAGTCATTTAAGAACGCTACAAAAACCCCAGGCAATCCTGAGGGTGAACTTTCTAGAGGTATTTGGGCTGGTAAAGGGAAGATTCACTTGTACGCTCCCGCTGTTAAAGAGAACACGTCATATCACGAGGCGTATCATGACTTCGTTCTTGAAAGTCTTGGTGAGGAAGCAATTAGAAAATTGTCTTTAAAGCTGTTTGGTTTTCTAAGTGGAGACTTAAAAAAGAAATATACAGGATTCCTTCTGGAATACTTAGGTGAGGAAATAAAGTCTGGTGAAATCAGTGAAACAGACGTGCGGGACAATCCAGTAAGGGTTCTTAAAAACCTATTTAAGAAAGGTAAATTCGAAATAGCAGAGGAGTTTTTGGTGGAGCTTCTTGGTGATATCACAAACGAAGATGTAAGCATAGAATTCAAGAGAAGTATGGTGAACAAGTTTGGTGATTTCATTAGGGAAAACATTCAAAACATTTCACCGATAAACCTGTCTGGAAAGTTTAAAGCAAACCCTAAGCTTGAAGACCTTGTTAATGCCATTGAGAAAATGACTGGTCAGCTCAGAGAAGGTGAAGAGGTCACTGGTATTGATGAGTTCAAGATGGCTACTGAAAGAATGGGTTATGCTGTCATGGCTACCGAGGTCGACGACTTGGAAAACAAAAGCCAAAAGACTGAGGCTAGGCTGAGAGATGTGGAGGAAGTTACTGATGCATCTAGGTATGCTGATGCTATGGCTGCTGCTATAGAGAGAGATAAAGAGCTTGGTAGAAATCTCATGATACAGGTGTCACCTCTCACTACAGAGGATGTTCAAAAAATGCTTGACGATGGTGCTAAGTTATTCATGACTAGAGATGGTCTTGCTGGTGCTTACGTAACCGCTGATGGGTATATGGGCGGTCTGTTTAAGAATGCAGACTCACAGTTAGGAAGAGTAAGTGTACCACTACAAGATGTCCGTAGGGCTGCTGGAGGTAAGTTCTTTGATGCCTATGCAACTAAGCTTGAGAACATGTACGTTGATAATGGATTCAAACCTGTCGCAAGGCTTGACTTCAATCCAGACTTTGCACCTGAGGGTTGGGATGCTGAGACATCTCCTCTTAAGGACCAGCCTGATGTAGTGTTCTTCGTTGATGGTAAAGGTAAGGTTGGTGATGGTATCCGTATGAATGAATACCAAAATGCTTTTGACTACGCATCTAACATGGTAAGTGGTAAAAAACAAGGTCCACTTGTTGAGCTTCATGAAAACAAGCCAGGCATAGACTCATTTCTCGAAGCTGAAAACACCACAGCAGAAGGATTACAAGCAAGAAAAGAGGAGTTAAAGCTTGATGAAACCCAGAGACAAAAGAGGGTTCCAGAAGCTGTTAACGCTCTCAAGGCTTACGTTGCTAATGAGATGACTCAAGAGCAATACTTAGAGGCGGTGAAAGTTCATTCACCAATCAAGCCATTCTTAGAAGTTCCAGAGATTCCTTCTGCGTTAGACATTGGTGCTGCACTAAATGTTAATAAACTTGAGTCAGGAATTATAGGGATGAACAAGGATATCCCAGACAACTATTATACTGGTGTTAGGTTAGACATTCCTGCTTACGACCACTATGATGTTTGGGTTGTTTCGGTTCATCAAGGTAAGAGAGCCGCTGAAAGAACACCTTTCTTAGGGGGTAAGTCGATAGGATATGCGCAGACTGCACTCATCAAGGATGTTCAGTTTGACTCCACAGCTAAAGCGGCTTTAAAGATAGCATTAGGACTTCAAAAGACTACGATAGCTAGGATGTTTGGTGATTGGAGTAACCACAACTCAGAGGCTTTGAGAGAAAGAGCTGTTAAGATTATGGAGGGTGACCAGTACAATATATCTGACCTATCCGAAGGTAAGCTAGACGGGTGGATTCAAGTAGGTATGAACCCTTTCAGACACAGCTGGTTCTACGACAAGAGAGATGGTAAGCCTGTCGTTGCTGCATCTGAAGTTATTCAGATAGGCGCATTGGTTCTTGCCAAAGATGCTGAAAAGGTTTCTGTAACGGATGAAAGATTTACTTTCACTACCAAAGAAGGTGCTACAGTAAAGTTCCAATCAATAGCTCCTGGACAGAATACAAAAGAATCAAATCCTGCCACACTGCTTAAGCCTCAGAAGTTTGGGTTGTTTGAAACCCTTTATGACATAGAGTCTGAGGACGAGGATGTTCGTAAGAAGTTTGATGACAATGTCGAATATGCGGATGACCTGAGAGCTGTAGTAGGGGGTGATGTTGTACTAAACGTGGTTCCAGACAACATGTTTGTTGGTAAAGTTACGTTCGAGAATGAAGATGGTAAAGAGAATGAGGTCATCTTCGAGGGGGGTGGAGGTTTATTCCATCCTATTAAGACTGGTAATGCCTGGTCGTTTAAAAAAGTTCCAAACGCATTGGTTAATAAGATTAACAAAATGCTTGAAGCTTCAGAGTCTGGTAAGGTGTATCTTTCTTTAATGACTGGAACTGATGAAATGCTTCTTTCAAGCACAGGTGGTGTTGAAGGCGTTTCCAAAATTATTGGTAAGATAGCAACTAAGCTTGCCGAGGAAAAAATCATGTCAGAAGCCCAATATGGTAGGGTTATTATTGAATCTTATAAAGAAGTTTTTAAAGACTTAAAGAAGCTGCCAATTCCTATTGATAAGAAAGCAGGAAGTAACATAGATATTGGCAAGAGGATTATAGAGTACATGTCAGATACAAGCAATAAAGTCACGTTTGAACAAAGAGCCGAATTCCAAAATAGAGTCACTACAACATTTAACAATACAATTAAAGTTGCTACTCCAAAAGAGAAGATGCCGAAAGCAAGAGAAATTGTTGGTAAAATTTTAGGTATATACATAAGCAACAAACAACAAATTGGTACATCCATCAAGAGTACTGCTGTAAGAATTCTTACGGAAAAGTTTTTAAATGGTGTCCCACAGAAGCATGTGTATGCAGTTATCGAGATTGATTCACCGCTTATTGCTGACTCTCAACCAGAAAATCCTTCTTATCCAGGCGTTATGTATATGCTTGACGAGAACGGCAATAAGAAGACTCCAAAGATACATTTGCTTAAGAATAAGATATCATACGATTCTCTTAAAGTTAAAGCTGAAAAAGAAGACGGAACTGTATCTTATCTAACCATGCAGGACTACATAAAGCTGGCTACAACAGAAGGTATAATGTCTGCTGGAAAGTTAAAAGTCTTCAGTGTTGGTGCTGCCTTAACTTCTTTTAAAGCTAAACTTGGTATTGGACAAGCACAGGATGGTGCTTTCAAGTTACCACCAGAGTCTGAAGCTGTTAATCAAGCCAAGATGCAAGGTCCTTTAACTAGGCGGGTTGCTAATATGCTTGACAAAGCATACCCGAACCCTTCAATAAAAAGAGATAACAGAAGAAAAAATCCTGTTTCAGTTCAGGACGATACAAGCAATCAGCTAAGTTCTTTCACGTATAAAAAGAAAGAAGTCATAAAAATTCTAGTTGATTCTGGAATAACAAAGAGTGCTGCTGAAGAATTGTACAAGAATGCTGTTGCTTACAAGACGGGTAGGACAGCTGGTAAGAAGGAAGCGATGAAGGTTGCTGCTAAGGTTGAAAGAGAAAGGAAAAAACTTTCTACAGAAGCCAAGAATCTTAGGAACAAGCTAGAGGAGGTCATGAATAAGTCTAAGACCTTCAAAGAGTTTATGAATGAGGCAATCAAGATTGTTGACGAGAAGATGAAGGAGAACAACAAGACTCCATTCACAAGAGGTCAACTTGTAAGACTATTTAAAGCTATTGCAGCTGCTCACA
>Ga0098043_1000148_pt1 | contig 22557 bp, 19 predicted proteins | sample 9B_taG_FD_92581 | JGI IMG/M metagenome (GOLD analysis project Ga0098043, IMG submission 92581) | Marine viral communities from the Subarctic Pacific Ocean - 9B_ETSP_OMZ_AT15188_CsCl metaG | ecosystem: Environmental > Aquatic > Marine > Oceanic | place: Subarctic Pacific Ocean | collected 2015-01-10 | reverse complement strand
TCAGATTCAATTTCTTTTTCAGAAGAGGTAGCAGCGATGCTATCCCAAATAAACAAGAATTGAGTCTCTGGATATTCTCCCATAAGATCTTCAATGGTTTCCAATGTTTTCTCAACTGATACTGCTTGAACATACAGAAGTTCATCCGTGTTTACACCAGCATTTGTTAAGAACATTGGATCGATAGCACTTTCAGCATCGAAGTAAACCACAGTGTGGCCCATCTTCTGAGCATTGGCGGCTATCTGGACAGCCATAAATGATTTACCGGCTGAAGACAGCCCAGCAATCTCAGTGATTTTCCCAACGGGAATACCACCATACTTTCCTCTAACTGTAATAGAGTCAAGCCACCTTGAACCCGTGGGGATCCAAGTCTTTACTTCCGTAGGGTTATCCTGACGGAGATCATGCGCAATGTCAATTCCAACTTTTTTGTTAACAAATTTTTTCATTGCAGCAATATCAATTTTACCCGGTTTTATTTTACTCATTTTTATTACTTTACCCAATTTTTTTATTCTCCTTTAAATAGTTTTTTTGTTTTTCAAAGTTTTCTTCTTTTAGTAAAATTCCATTCTTCTTTATGTAACTGTGTGGGATTGTCGGACAATTCAAACAAACACTTTTTTTACATAATTTAAGAATTTTTTGCAATTGTTGAATATCTTCTTCCGAAGATTCATTCGGTATCATTTTTTCAATATAATCAACATTTGAATAACCTAGCCTACTATCTGTACCTTTAAACAGTTTAGTCTTTTGTTGTTCTAGCCAAGACTGTAGGGATCCTGCTGGTAAATAATAATGTACACCTGTAAGTTCTTTAGAGTCATTTTCATCATATTCTGATACTATAAAATCTGTCGTTAGCCATTCTGAAACTGTCTCTAGGGTAAACCTTCTTTTTGTTGAACAGGGTTTTCCTGTTTTTTTTGTTTTAAGTTCTCCTTTGATGCCATTAATAATAAAATCATATTTTTGGCCACGACTGTGATCTCCAAAGCCGAAGATTTTCTTTTGTTTATTTTCTCGTGAATCATCTTGTGCTGACATATCACACCTCCATTAAAAAGAATGCCGTCCAATTTTTTAACCAAGGGCTGGACGGCGCGACCCCTACAACAAGGAGGACTATGGATTATTCTTCATTCATAAATTTATCGAAGGCCTTGTCGACACCCGAGGTTCCATTGTTGTACTTTGATGTTTCACGAGATCTACTTTCGGAGGACGTGTCGGTAGATAAGAAATCATCAAGTATAGACTTAATTTCTTCTGTGGTTTTTCTTTCAAAAAGACCACCGATTTCTGGGACTGATTCTAATAGTTCAGCGCAGTCAGCGACTGCATCATCACAAAGAACACTCGGGCGTCGACGAGGTTTCAATGTGGTCTTAGGAAAAGAGCCGGGGGTACCGGGGACATCATAATTCAATACAAGGTCGGTTCCTGTCTCTGGATCTGTAATGTCACCATAATCAGCATCAAGAACATAACCTAGTAAGGTTTCATAAGCCTGCTTTCCATAAGACCAAATCTTTACACCTTCCGCTTCATTGCCACGGACAATGATAGGGGAATAATATCTTTTTCTTACAAATAGTTTTTTCGCTTCAGACTTTAGAGTGTTATCATCATTTTCTACTCCTTGTCTCCATAATTCTGATGCGAAATCACAAATTGGGCATGCTTCACCATGATTTTTCTTTGGACAAAGAATGCCGGGGTTTTTGCCTACATTATAATGGAAGTGGAATTCCTTAAACGGATCTCCATCTGCTGTAGGAAGAATACGAATGGTTTGGTCTCCTTGAGTTGGTCGCCATTTCGTATTATTAGTTTGACCTTTTCTGCCTGTTTTAGATGCGTTAAGTTTGGCTCGCATCGCTTCAATATTTATAGCCATAGTAGTATCTCCTGTTGTTACTAATTTTAAGGTGAGCAGGGTTTCAACCTTACCCCCGGTTTATTTTAAGTTGTATAACACAACTCGTACTTATAATATAACACGTATTTTAAACCGTGTCAAGAAAAAAATGAACGTTTTTAAGGAAAAACGCCCAAAACCCCAAAAAACTAACTTTGGATTGTTACACTTTGACGATTCATGGAAATATTGCCCACTAACGTATTATAATTAAAGGTACGATATTGTCCCTTATCTACATCATATACTGTCTCAAACCCCGGTTGAAGTTTTCGAACTCGCGAATGCAGACTTGTTATAGAGGACGGTAAGTCTGAAGTCTTGATGAAGTTCATTGTACGCTTTTCGCCTTTTTGTGTAGTGAATGTTCCAGTGTGTACTGGGAAATTTTGTGTGATGCTCATAATAACTCCTTTTTGTTGAACATATATAATATAACCTGTTAGGATTACATTGTCAAGTTTTTTTACAAACTTTTTTTAACCCTCGGAAGGGTCTTCGACTACTGCTTTTGAAGCAGAATCTTCTTCTTTTTCGCCGCAACCAATAATGGTGAGCAATATTAAACTAAGCATTTTTTATCTCCTTGCTTTGTATTATATAATAATATAACCCGTTGAGGTTATCTTGTCAAATATTTTTTTAAACTTTTTTTGTAACTGTCATCCACAACCAAGTGAATAAAAAAACAAACAGCACAGTTGCAAATATTAATTTCATTTTTCATTCCTCCCCTTGTATAATATGAGTATAATGTTTTATGTAAAAGTAACTTTTTTCTTCTTCAGTAGACCAAATGCCGAAAGAAGTTTCTCTATTCAACGATTTGTTATCTTTAACCATCGCTTGAACAGTAGGCATTACAGTAATGTCATTATTTAGTTCATCCTCATTTATGTTAATAATATAACTCGTCTCAGTTATGTTGTCAAGGGAAAAAAACATTTTTTCTTCTTTTTCTCCAAAAATACCCCATCCTAGTGTCGATATTTTACTTATATCTTTTATTTTATGTCTTGTGTCGAAATCTGGTTTTACATTGTTACAATAATTTAAAGTATGTATCACGGAATATATATAATGATTTACATTATCATAATATTTCAAAACAGTTCCATATCCAACAAAGTCTGCGATCTTTTTGTTATCCAGAACTAATAGTTCATCTATAGAGCCGCATCTAGCATATTGTTGAAGGATTCCAAAGTGAACCTTGTGCCTTCTGTGTTCCAAATTTGAACATTGTTCTAAATCAGGCACAATATAAACAACAGTCATTTTAACGTGCTTGAGGCCCTCTAGGACGCGTAGAGTGGCTCCAGATATCTTACCACTGCCGCACACAAATAGAATGCCCTCAGTGGCAGATTTGACGGCTTTCTTGCGAGGCTTATAATTGATCTCATCATATTCCTCAACAGAACCACATTTTTTGATTCCTTTATCTTCGTCTAACAGTTCAACTTGATACTGTTTATGTTTTTTAAATAATTCAGATATATTGCATCCTGCATTTCCGAGTCCGATGATTAACATGTTTCCTCCACTTTTTTTATTTCATCATCAAATAAATAATATTTTTTACCATCAATTATTACACCATACACAGTACTTTGTGTACCATGCTCAATTTCGACAACAAAACCCATTTGACCCACCTCTAAATTAACAATACTTTGAATTTCTTTAATTTTTGGCAAAGTAATTACTAGGTCTCCGTTATTTATTGCCATGAAAAATTCCTCATATCTCTCAGATTTTTTCCTATTTTACAGCCAGATTTGAAGTTTCCTAATTTCGAATCTTCGAAAATCTGCTTGATATGTGGAATGAGATCACGATCATCCCTATGAAGGTCGATAATAACACAATCGTGTATAGTAAAGGCGACATAACTTCTCCTATCTCTTAAGAATCTTTCGATTTTGTTGACCCTGTCCAAACAGTTGTCGGAGGAAGCGGATTGCAAGAGGTAGTTAAGTGCGTGAAATCTATCGCAACCTGTCCTTCTACCAAAAGGGTTCCGTATTTCCTCTTTTTGCTCGCAGTAGAATTTATCGACCAACATTTGCTTGCTGTAATACTCGGAATCGATTGAATTATCTTCCGAGTTGTATAACCAAGCAAAAAATCTTTGTTTTGCCTTCTCTCTGCTGATGTCTTCTTTAAATATGTTTTTGATGTTCCACTCATGTATATCCTCCTGTGGTTGTTCTTGTCCCATTAGGGAAATCATTGTTCTAATTTCTGCTGCATTAAAATCAAGTTCAACGAAGCAATCCCATTTAGGTTCGACAATGTCTTTTATTTCTGTTTTTAAATTCATTATGGGAAAACTCCCTACTTTGGTAGTAAGTCTACCGGTTACGCTTCCAAACAAATCATAATTAACAATTGGGCTAGGATTTTCTTGGATCCACTTAAGTAAGTGTCTCGCCTTATTATCTATTTTTGAATGCCTATATAGTTTATTCAAATTAATGTTAACTTTATTTTTAGATATTGAATTAATTGTTTTATATGTATCTAAAAGCAAAGAATAGTTTTCTGGTCTTTCGAAATTCTCAAAAACCCATTCACAAATTTCATTTTTTGTTTGATAATAATGCATAAGTTGCTTTTCGGGTACTATATCAAAAAAACATATATCTTCTAAATTAATTTTTGTTTTATATATCGACTTGAAGTGAGATCTTATTTTCTTTTCTGCTGTTTTCCATCTAGCCTCTAAGTGTTCTGGGCAGGTTTTACCTATATTTTTTCCCATTGACCACAAATATGCATACTCAATATTATAATCTTCTAAGTGTCTTGAAAAACCCCAAGTTTTGCTAATATTTGCTGGTATTCTATCATATATAAATTTATTTTTTGCATAAACACCTATACAATCTTTCTTATCATCCATAATTTGGAATATCATGAGCCCTCCTTTTTTAATAACCTGAAGATGTTGAGCCTCCGCTTGAACCACCTGATGGTGTGTTGCTTGTTGGAGCACTTGTTTCTCCGGGTTGTAAGTTTCCTGTTGTTGTTCTTGTTGTGTTTTGAGTTTGCAAAGTCAAATCATGGAAGCCATGGTCCTTGTTCCAAACCTGATCTTTGAACTCACTACTAATATAACCCATTACTTTGTCTGTGTCAAATTTTTTCTGAAAGTATTTTGCTTTATCATAAATTTGTTGTATTCTTGATTCTGAAAAAGGATAACCTTGCTCTAGGTTTTTTATTTTTAAACAATCACTTATAAGTTTCAATTCTTCTGGTCTTGTATCTAATGAAACAGGCTCTCTATAGATCCATACTTGAGTACTTCTTTTACATACTATTTTCTTTATTTGACTACTAGGATATCTAGTTACAAATTTATTATAGTATATATTAATATTATTATATAATAGATTCATGTCATATATATAAGATCTATTATATCTTCTTTCAAATATATTATCTAATCTAACTAATCCTTTTCTAGATAAATAAGGTCTACTAGCAGGAGAAGATATATCAAATAATAATATATTTGGAGTATGTCTTAAGATACTAAATCCCATATTCAAACATAAATTAGAAAAATATTCAAATGATGGGTGATCTAATATTTGATCAATTTTTGATTGATCATTTCCAATTGGCATATCGAAATACTTTATTGCCAATCCGGTATCTAACACAGAGGAACCGTATGATTTAAGCCATCTACTTAAAGTTATTGGTCTCCCAACAGAATTATTTTCTAACATTTTAAAAAAGTGATTGACATAGTCATCATAAGATGTTATATTGTTTACACTGGTTACATTTAAAATATAATTTGTATTATAATAATTTAAAGCGTTTCTTATGAAATTTGTGTATTTGCTAATAGGATTTTCATATGCCTGAATGGCTTTCATTTCTGCAAAAGCGGCTCCTTCTTTTTGTATCAACCCCTTCTGACAGGCCACCATGAAATTTAGATTCATGACAGACCAAGCATCAGCAACAAAATCAAAAACTCTAGGCCCAACAGAATTGTCTGAACCAAGTAGAGGCACTAAATGTTCTTCTTTGGGAACAACACTGTAATTACTGGGGTCCATTACTCCATAATACATTCTTTCTACAAAATTCAAATCTTTAACTGCCTTTGGTGGGATGATGTTTCCATACGCTTGGGTTTTCCATTTTGCATTAAAAAACCAAGAAGCGGCTGTTGGAAGATTGTTTGATTTCTTAAATTGTCTACTCATTCTGTCGGTTCTCCTTCTTCAGGTGGCTCTGGATCAATTCCCTGCAATAAAGAAACACGACCAGCATTAATCAGATTTTCGCATTCTTTAGATTCTTTTTTCTTATCAGATTGAATACCGAGTGATTTATTACCACTATGATTTGGTCTAGTCTCCGAGGCTACACCTGAATATACCCACTTACCAACTACAGTGGTGGCTATACTGATCCCATTATCTTTATCCAGATCTTTGATTTCAACAGTGCAACTGGTAACACAGTGATATCCACCAAGACCAGTGACAAATGAAAAAGAACCTTCCTCATATGGTTCGGAGGGTTGACCTGCCGGCTTTCCTTTTGTTAAATCAACAGGGTCGATATATATAATTGATCCCGGGTAATAATCAAATACCCCATTTAGGTTCAATGTCACATCATACACATTAGATAATAAAGTAAGCCCCGATTGGGAAGAATTAGCGAATCTGGCTTCACGTTGGTATGGCGCATTTTGTTTATTAAAGTTAGCAGACTTAACTGGACCTGTTGTACATCTTCGACCAAAAGGGAGATACGGGATTCTATGATCTTTTGGATTAAAAACCTCATTATCCACCAAAGAGAAGTAGTTCTGATTCATAGGGTGTATTATAAAAAAGGATGAAGCGGCTTCACCAGTTGCTGCTGGTTGTAATAGCGCTCTGTTACCACTTGATCTTGGTTTTTTATAACTGCTTTTACTGTGGGTTATTTTTTTTGCTCTATGGAAAGTTGTTGTGTAATGTATTTTTGGCTCCAATGAGTCACCAAAACAATATTCAGACAACAAGTTTGACATAGCAACTTCGCATAAGTCACGTATAAAAGTCCCTATGGGATAAAACTCTTTATTCTTTTTTACCACGTTTTCGTGGAACCAACTTTGAAAAAAAGCAGAAGATATTGGTATTTCCGTTATATTTATGTACTGAGTTGTTGAGTTTGGTTTTTTGGGGTTCTTATAAGCAAATGGACATGCAATGAATCGAAAGTCATTATAGTTTAATTCTTCAATATTTGGATCTATGCCGCCATCAGTGTCATCAAATATTGCATCTGCGGAGACCCTCAGCACATCACCCAGAAAAAAGAAAGGTATAGGGGTTTTTCCTTCTCTACTTTTGGCATCTTTAAGTCCTTGTTTATTTTTTTTGTCGTCAAGAGCCTTTTGTTCCTCGGGAGTTAATGCCGGTGGATCACTACCCGCAGGGTCTGACCCGCTATCGGTTTGTATACTAGCGGTGTTAAACTCTTCCTTGCCATCACCTGAAAGTGCACTTTGTGTCTCAAAGTCAAATTCTTGCCTCAATATGTTGTCTAAAGTCTCATTTTTTACATCAATTGATAGCGTTAAATTTTGTTTGATTAGTCTTTTCATTATGTTTCTATATTTAGCAACTCGTCTACTGGCTATTTCTCCATTGAATTGTCTTTGAAGAATTCTGCTTTGCGATGCACTACAGTTGGCGTCTGCAGCCTTTTTGTTGATTTCCTCTTCTTTCTTTTGTAGTTCCTTAAGATCCTCTTTGCTTTGCATTGCATCAAATATTGGGCTTGTTAAATATTGTTGTATGTATCCTCTGTAGTTCAGGGTTAAAGTCCATTCATCCTTTTTCGCATCAGTAGAAGACAATTCATGATCAACAATACAAAGATCCAAGTGATATTCTGTTCTTCCGTATTCTTTTAATCTCGCTTCTCCGCCACTCGCAGGGAAATTTGGCTGATCTTCACGAAGCATTTCTATTATCTTGTTGGTTATCTTGTTACTATCTGATGAATCATAGTAAAATGTTCCGTACTTAATTCTAAGCCTACCATAATCTGGGTTGTATTGTCTTCTCATCATTTTACCGTTGCCAGAACTATCTCCTAGGCCCAAAGGAACAGTTATTAAGTCCATCGGCCTCACGGTGTGAGAGACTTTACCGCTGATGTCGGGAGTTATTACCAATGTATCCTCATCAATTTCATAATCACGAACCACAAATGGTATCTCCAGAACAGCCAATCCTTTGAATTTGTATGTCAATGCAACTGCGACATCCGATCTGGCTGTAGCAGGTGTTCCGCCTTCGTATGTTACTTTCATACTCTCGAGACTCATAGTAGAGTCAGGAATAACAGTGACATGGTCGCGTTCATTTTGACTTGAATTACCTTGTTTGTCTGCCTCTGTTTCTCCATCTGGAGCGAATGCTATTGGGTTCACGTTCGACAATCCAACACCTAATTGGTTTGGGAATAATCTCTCTTTTCCATCTTCATCAACAAGAAATACGTGTCCGTAGCCGCCTAAATTAGCAAAAAATGCATTTGGAATGGTTCCTTTCGTGGCTACGTACCTAGGTAACATCATATCGTTTATAACACCTTCTGGGTTGTTTGTTTCAACATTAACTACTCTGGCGCCATACGCATATTTCTCAGCCCAACCTTTTTGACCAGAAACTTGACCCTTGGCTCCTTTTTTTCTAAAATCGGCCAACTTTGTCAATTCAGACATCAGAGCACACTGAAGCGCGTTAACGTAGTCTGCTGTTGTGTTTTCTCTATTTTGTTTCTCAAGTGGGGTACCATCATTACTGTTGTTTTGAGGGTTGTTCTGCATTTGATTGACAGCAGCATCTAATTCTTTTAATTTTGCTTCTTCGACTTTTGCACTAGTATCTCCTCCCGGAGGATTAACATCAATACCGGCATACTTTTGAATATATTCATAAACACCGTCCCCGGCAAATGGCTGGGAAACGGTTGAAGCGTATGCTGCATTAATAGCATTTTGGTCTCCGACGGAGGTGCCAACCGCTTTATGTAATGGTGTTAAAAGGGCATCTCCTTTGTGTGGAGCGTTTTCATCTTTTGTTGTGAAATCATCGTTTTTAAATTGATTGACCAGTTTTGATTGTGTTGCACCTACGACACCTACCGCCTCAAGTCTACTTTTGAATGCTTCAACAGATTTCATGTTAACATCTGCTTGGTATTGCATTCCTCCACTAGTATTCGAGAGCCAATTTACTAAAGCCTTTTTAAGAAGCGCTGCTTCCTCGGTGGTAATCTTTGGGTCGGTTGCGCTTTCACCCGGAGGGAGGTCACCCCAAGAGTTACCGGCGAACCAGTTGGCAATACTTTCAAGCAGGCCGGGTTCTTTACCTTTCCAGACTTTCCATATATTCTGCCACCCGACGTTCGTACCAGCATCAACTAAATCTTGAAACTTTTTTCTAGCCATTAGTTTCTCCGCTTAAGATTGTCTGGTGATTTTGGTATAAAAACCGTGTCGCCTAATTTGTAATGAGCATCTGTGGGTTTGCCATTTATTATTGCAATGGTCCACCAATAATCTGGTACTCCATAATATCTGATGGCTAGTCTGTGCAAAGTATCACCTTGTCCCCAAATATGTCTAGTTACTTTCACGCTGGTTAAGTCTAAGTCTTCAAATGTTTTGGTTCTAAATTGCTTAATTGACTTTACACCCCTTTGTTCAAATAGACTCTCATAATTTTCAGAATCATTGACTCCGGTTTCATCATCATAATAGTTTGGCATGTTTTATCTCCTTAAAAATTGTCTGAACTTAAAGTTGGTGTTACTTTTTGTGGATTATTCTTCGATGGTTTTACTACTGGAGTTGGCTGACCAGATGTATCACCGGCATCGGTGGGTTTAGTGCTTGGGTTTGTTGCTGGGCCGGTAGCGTTGAGGTTCTCTTCTGGTGCTCCACTAGCATCTATTTCTTCCTCTTCCGCCTCTTCTTCTACGGGCTCTGCTTGTATTATTTCTTTGATTAAACTTTGAGTCGCAAAATCAATTGAAAAATTCTTAAAATATAAAAAATCACCATCAAAAAATCCCATATCAACATCAAAGTTAATACTTACGCTATCTACGTATAAACTCAAGTTTGGAAGTAGACCGGGCAAATTAACCCCAATAGTCTTAGAGTTTCCGGAGAAACCCTTAACAGGAGCCAGTATTCTAAGTAGGTGCTGCACGGTTTTCATATTTGTTTTGGCTTGACTTTTATCGTTGGCCGGTACATTTAGTACAAATTTATAACCTAATTGTCTTACAAATTCAGGACTATAGATGCTTACACCCAATTTGGTTTCGGCGAACTCAAAGGAATTGCTTTCCGAGAACCCCTCAACAAAAGCGAAAAATTTAGCGGATTTGCCTCCATATGAAAACGTTAAGTAAGCATTTCTCTTATCAGCATACTTTATCTCAAATTCGTTGGCTCCATTTGTAACCAAGTTCATTCTTTTGAACGGTGGTAAAAAGAAGGGCCATTGTTTTACATCCGACGGGTGAAATTCGCCTTTTTTGTTATAACCTAAGCAAACATATTTGTTTCCGCCCTCATTTGATATCAAGACATTTAAATTAAAACTGATTGAGTAAACTTTAGCATGAATACCTTTTCCATCAAAGAAACCAAAGTCGGCATTATAATCTACATTAATATCCTGCACTACACAGCGAAGACCATGATCAAATACGTTGGTAACTCCAGTGCCGTTGTTGATTAGATTTTTAAATAAAACCTTGATACCCTTAAAGACATATTGATAACTTCTTTTATCTACCGTCGGTTGAGCATATTTTATGACTCTATCGATTTCTGTTCTTTTTTCGATTGATTCGTTGATGTTATCACATGGTATATCTATTGCGAATGCATAAGTAAAAGAAAGATTCTTATCCTTCTTTATTGTCATATCATTTGTATCAGACAGAAGTTCTTCTTGTCTATCGATATTCATACTAATAGAGAACGACTTCAAAAAAGCAAGAAACTTAGATGTTGCTTGTTCGTATTCTTCACCAGAAGCAATTTCGATATATGCATCTCTTCTATCGGCGTACTTCTTTCTATAGTCGACATAAGTTGACATAATTTTAAGAACCTCCGATAATCTTCTCTATATTTACTTTTCCGTTTTTATCAATATTAACATTTAAGGTAATCTCAGGCAATTGAAAATCAGGCATTTTAACTTCAACTGCTAAGTTTCCATCAAACACTTGTTGCATTACCTCACCAGCACCCACTACTAGACCGCCATCGGGACTTACTGACACAAAACCTTCGGCAGTGAAGTTCGCAGCATCTGCCACTAGAGACTTAAACGACTCAGCGGCCGAAGTTAACCCTCCGCCGTCAACAAGTACACTTAATGAACCAAATGCGTCCCCTATACTACCTAATGAAGTGGACACTTCTATTATGTTATTGTCTCCTGAGAACATTTCTTGAAAAAATTGATTAAATCCGTCCAACGAACCGGCAGCATCTTTTATACTACTAGCGAACTTGAACATTCCTCCTGCAGCAGATAACAAATTTGCTCCAAGACTTGGAATATTAACCAAAAAATCAGTAAAAGAATGAAAAGCACCAGACAAAAACGGCATTAATTTTTCAAAAGCAGATGTGATTGCACTAAAAGGATTGAGCAAGAATTTCAAAACTCCGCCAAACATCTCTGCTTTTTCTGCTATGTAGCCGAACATCTGATAAAGCATTGGAGAGCCACTCAGGTGTGATACATCAAAAAATCTTTGGAACGCATCTACTATATCGTCCCAATAAGCCACAAACACCCCAATGATGGCAATGGCAGCGGTGAGTGGTGCGCTCACTCCTGCGACGATTAGTGCTCCAACTAATAGCAACATCCCCCCTACATATTTAAGTACCGTACCTAGTTGACCAAAATAGTAAAGCAAACCAGTCACTGCAGCCACTGCAACACCGATACCAATGGCAATAGGCCCGGCGGTAACCACTGCTAGGACGCCAAGGATAGCCATTACTCCACCGACGGCATACATAAGAACCTCTAATATAACCACTGTTGCTTTAAACGCCCCGGCTAATATCTTAAAAGCAACCTCTAAAGGGCCCGATATAAACTGCACAAAACTGACAAATGAATCAATTAATCCATTCATCTTTGCCATTAAAGGTTTTAGTCCCAATATGGCCTTCATAAAGGCTAACTTAAGTTGTTGAGCAACGGGAACTAATTCTTGTTGTAATTTCAAGACTTCTTCTTGAGTTTTTTTGGATGCTTCTTGCTTAGAGAGGTTGTCTAAATATTCTTCTTCTGATTGGTTGACAAGTGCTCGCGCCTCGGCAACATCTTTCAAACCTAAGGTTTCTTTAACGAACATTTGTTGATATTTATTGAGATTATCAAAGTTACCAACTCTTAATTTAATTTGTTCACGAAGTGTCTGGACACGTTCGGCCTCTGTCATGTTCATCATTTCCATAGCAGATATGTTTGTGCCCAAAACAGCATTCAGTTTCCCAGCATTACCAGCAGCATCTGAGAAAGTATCAAATTTTTGACCCAAAGCGAGTAAACTACTAACTTCGATCCCAGTAGCCCTTGATGCTGCTGCTAATTTTTCAAACTCATCTACTGCCCGTGGGCCATACATTGCCAAAGTTCCGGAAACTGATTTAAAATCAGACATCATTTTACTAGCAGAAACTCCCATTTGGTCTCCCATGGTGGCAATCTCTACTGTCAATTTTTCCGCATCTTCTAGGGAGGTATTCATAGATCTGACAAAGAAATCCATTGATTTTGCACTGTCTTCTGCGCTTACTCCAAACTGATTCAGCATAACCACGGTCTTGGTTAACTGTGTTGTTTGTTCTTTCGATAAATTACCAAAAGCACTAAACTTAGATGCTAATGCACCAAGTCCGGAAGCGGCATCTTCAGCAGAAACTCCGGCGGCGACGAGATCGCTAGATACATCTTGAATGGTATCGCGAAAACTCATAGAAAAGCCTCTGGTTTTCTGGAAGTTTCTTGCAACTGTATCCGTCTGTAAAACAAATTTTCCCATCAAATCAACTATTTGAAAAAGTATCGCTTGGACATTAAATACAGTTTTAAATTGTGCGGTCAGTATTTTTCCAAAACCCAAGCCGGCTCTATTTGCTTGATACATACCGATGCCCATTTCAAAAATCTTCCCAGAGGTAGTGGCACTGGCTTTACTAGCCAAACCCATAGAGTTTGCAAATTTTCCGGAAACTTCAGTGGTCTGTTTCAACACTTTTTGGCTATTTTCTAGACGAGTCTTGGTAATACCAGCATGTTTTGATATATAATCGAATGGCGATTTGGCCGCAGCAGCCTCTTCTGCGAACTCTTTCATGGTCATACCCATACTAGCGGCCATCTGGTTCATTTCTTTGTATAGTGCTCCGCTTGAATCTTCAAAAGCCTTTAAAATTTCAGCATTCTTTTTTCCTTCATCCTGTATCGCTTTTAGACCTGCCATTGCTTGATCTAATGACTCTATCCTTAATCTTGTTTCATTTTCCAATAAAGCAGCGTGATCATTAAGAAGTTCTAATTTTTCTTTTTCGAGCCTAATTGATTCTTTTTGTCTTGCGTTACGCATCTTTTCTACTTCTTCAATAGTTCGTAATGCCCCAATACCATCTTGACGTGCTTCGGTGGTTTGTCTCGTGAGTTCAAGATTCTCCATCATTAATTCATGAATTTTTTGTTCTTCTTCAGTGCGATCGGACATTAAAAAGTTTCTCCTTATACGAAATAAATAGTTTTATGAAAAAAATGCTCGTTTTTATACGAGCATTACTTTCTAGAAGAGTTTTTCATTTTTTTCGCTTCTTCTTCGTATTCTTTTATTGTTCTCTTAAGCCACCAATTTCTTAATGCAACCGGTAAATTATATAGTTCGAACATAGACCAACCACCATAATGTTTAAGGGTAAAGAATTGTTCGTATAACTGCTCAGAATACTCATCTGTCAGGCCAAAAAAAGTCAGTTCCAAAAGGAACCACCATCTCCTCTTCATACTCGCAACTTTTGCAGATGAAATTACCTTTAACACTCAAGTCAGGTGAAATGGCCGTAAATGCGTTTCTCAAATATCTAGAGTCCACAGCGGTTAACCTATCAACAACTTGATTAATCGTCTTTTTATCTTTAAATCCGTTAAAAGACATACAAAATCTCTTAATTTGATTTGTAACTAATCCATTTTCGCCTTTCTTGTCCTTCTTTAGGTCTTTTATGATGTCGGCTTCATCGATACCCAATAGGGGTCTAATTTCGGCAACAATATTGGTCATAGGCAGAGTAACCATAAAGGTTCCATGTTCTGTCTCTTCCAAATCAAACTCTTCGTAGTCTGCACCGTCATAAGAATGATATTCGTTTAAGTCAAAAGTATGGCTAGAGACCTCACTACAGTTTGGACAAGTCACTTTGGTTTTGTACTTGTCACCGTATGCTGATGCTCGAGCATAAATAATGATTGCGTTACGATCTCCAATATACAGGTCTTTAGAACTGATTTGGTTGTTAACAATCAAATTTTGAATAAGCCTATCTAAGGCAATCCCTTCTTTTAATAGGGATTTTGATGTTAAGATATCTTCATCTTTTGCGGTCATATATCTTATTTCTATAGAATCTTGTCCCTGAAGGGGATGACCGGTTGGGTATCTACCTTTAGAAGGTAGAGCAACAAACTCCGTTGGATTAATAAAGTCCAATGGGTTTGCCATTGTGGGAGGATCTTCTGATTGGGCTGGTTTGTGACCTTTAACCATCCTATCCTCATTGTTTCTTCTTTTCATTTATCACCTCATGAATTAATATGAAATTGTTATATAATTATTTGTAAAAAAATTTTTATCTCGAGATATCACTCTTCTGCTCTTAGGCTGGGATCGTCCTGAACGTTTATTTCTTCTACTTCTTCACCGTTTTCTTCACCATTGGTAGCGATGTCTTCTGCTTCTTCTACGTCGTCGACGAATTCGTCAACCCTCAATCCTTCTTGTCCCATCAATTGACCAGAAGATATCTCAGCAAAATCATAGTCAATATCTAATGTGCACTCTACTAAATCTCCGCTAGTGTAGGCTAGACTACCCCAATTTATTGATCTAACTATTGGATTAAACAATTCCCAACTTTCAACTACTTTAATGTTGTTAGGAGAATCGGGAGTATAATCGGTGTCAAGCATTTGTATTGTGATTTTATTAAAAGAATTGATTGAAAGGTTTTTTTGTATAGCCGTGTTCATCCCCTTAACGGTTTCAAACCCCGGCGTATCATATCCACTAGAATACAAAAGATACGCTAAAGCCATAGCAGTGTTTTGGAAATTTGGGGTAAGTAACTTCTCACCTTTTACTCCGATGTTAGTGTGCTCTGAACTAAAATATTCAAACTGAGGTATTGTTATCCCATCGTTAAAACTACCAGCCATGTCAACAAATGTCATTTTAATAGGTTGCCATGTAACGGTACCGGGATATTTAAACTTGTGGTTAACAAGTTTAAACTCTTTTGTATCTATTTGAACAGAGGGCTTGTCTACACTCTTTACTGTGAATACTATGTTACTAGCGAAAGAGGAATTAGTGCCCCCAAACATCACAATAAACCTGTCTCCAAATTTTGGCTGTAGACTCTGCCCTTTACCTGTCCCTAATTGTTTTGTCCAAAAGGCCACTTCATATCCTACTAGTCGCTAGAGCCGTCAGATGCAGTGTCCCCAGCGTTAAAGAATGAACGTCCACCTCTAACATCACTTGGTTGACCAGCAACTAAATTAGTTCCTATACTGTCGTTAGATGAATCAACACCATCACCTGATCCAATTGTACAAGTAGCCCAATCGTATCTGAGACTAAGAGAAATTTCCAATAAGTCATCAGAAGTATAGTCTAGGTCTCCGTACTTAACCCCTTTAATGAAAGGATTTTTAAGTTCCCAAGTTTCGATAACATCACCAGCAGCGTCGAGTTGTTGAATTAAAACAGCACCCAATGCATTTGCGCCTTTACCTTTAGACATTGTTTCAAAAGATGTCCCAGATAAGTCCTCAGAAGGAACAGCGTATCCCTGTGCTCTAATCATTGCGTTCAAGTTTGCAACAGCACCGGGTGAAACAGGATCAACTAATGTCATTTCTATTTCATTCCAACTAATTCTTCCCGGGTAATAAAATTTATGAGTCAAAAAGGTGTGCTCACTCTCTGTGATTTCAAATGAAGGTTTCGCGACAGTTTTTGCCCACCAAACACAGCCATTATCATTGAGCGAGTTGATGCTTATTTTAAATCGATATTTCCTTTTTGGATCTTTAGTGCCAATCCCTGATGAGTTTACACTATGATTTTGTGTCCAAAATGCCATGTTTATTTTCTCCTGTTTAAATTAAATAGTATATTAAGTGAAATCCGCACCAGTTCTTGTAATTACAAAGTCGACAACAATGAATTCAATTGCTCTGGCTGGTTTGATGAATATTTTGGCGTACATAACATTGCGATCAATAAGATCAGCAGTAGTTGTAGTCTCATCCAAAATAATACGATAATCGGTTAATCCAAATCTTGCTTTCACATCAGAAAGGACCGGCTCTACTGAACCTTTGAAACGATTCCAAGTTGTTTGTACATTAGGATCAAACAAAAGACCTCTAGAAACAGTGCTAACTCGAGACTTCAAGAAAAGTAGTAATCGTCGAACATTGATTCTATCTAAAGCAGATTGATCTGCTTGAAGAGTCTTTTGGCCGAAAACAACTACCCCTTCGGCTGGGAATGTAGCAATTGGGTTAATGTTAACTTGATACAAATCATCTCTTTCTCGAGAATCTAATCGTTGTCTTGCTTGAATAACTCGTGGGCCTCGACGACCTCCCAAGTTGCCAAGTCCACCGCGATTAAATCCTGCTGGAGCAAACCACACATCAGTTCTTTGCTGAGATGAAGCCATCGCTCCAAGTCCTGCAACAGAGGCTGGTAGCCAAACATAAGGTGCGCCCGGGCTCAGATTATCAACTGCTTGTACAGCAGGATAAAAAGAACAAGCAAAACTAGAATTTAAGTTTCTTGACTTAAGGCTGGAAATTGCTGTAGTAACAGATCCCAATCGCTGAGTAGAATTGTCAGTGTTTTCTGTGCTTTGAGTATAGTCACTCTCTAGGTCAATAATTGCTAAAACATCTTGACGAGTTTCGGCAGTATTAATCAATTTATCAGTCATGATTGGTTGATAGATACCGGGCATCAACAATAGATTACCAGCAACAACCTCAGGATCTCTGATCGAATCGATCGCTTTGTTTATAGAGTAGTGAGTATAGTTGGTAGTTTCACTCAGTGTTGTACCAATAACATCAATGTTTCTAAATGGCTCTGCCTCTTTGATATTGAGTCCTTCGCGACCTCCAAAGATCGGCATAATAAATTGTCTAACTCCAAGATCCAATAAATCTCCAAAAGTACCGTTGGCATTCAACTGATTGTTACCCGGCGAAGTAAAAGAATTCGCTGTTGTGTTGTTAGTGGCATGGTACGAACCTGATCTGTAAATCGCCGAGCCTGAGGCACTATTGATAACAAGATCATCTAATGAAAAGTTGTATGAATACTCAAAAGCATCACTATTAGGTGTATGACTATCAATTCCTGCAGGCAAGAACCTTAAGTAATCAACGTAATCTGGGTCGTGTTGATTAGAAGTATCTGATAATTTTGGTCGAATACCCCAATGAACACGATATGGATCCGCCGCTCCACCGTCAGAACCTGATTTTCTCAACGGAATAGATGGAAAGTGGTACTTAACGACGAAGTCTTGATCACCGTGTGCGGCAACAGCGTATGAGCCACCATGACCACCAACGACAGTGCTAGAATTGCCGGGCTGCACAAAGGCAGCAGTGAAATCCCCACCAATACCACCAGATACTACAGAATGAATAACTGATGAACCGGAAGTAGCAGCGATACTTTTGTGTTTAACGGGACCTCGGAAACCTGCAGGTAGTACACCAGCGGCGCCTCCATTAGCAATACCGGAAGCAACTTCAACACGGATATAGTTTGAAAGATTTAGAAAATCTCCATAAGTTCTATATCGTCTTTTACTGTTGTCCCAACTCATATATTGATCACCGATTCTTCTAGCAATATAGTTTGTAGAAGCCGGGTTCAAGTCTAAGTTAGAAAATTTCTCAATTGAATTACCAGCCAAGTCTTTAACGCAAACTGCAAATGTACCGTATGGATTAACGACTGGGTTTGCTGGTTCTCTAATTTCTTCAATTGAAATCATGTGGTTCTTTTGAAAATCTTCACCATCAGATAATCCGCAAAACCTAAATAATTGTTGTTGGTTTGTTGCTCTCTGAGAAAAGACATATCCTGTTTTAGCAGGAGCAGAACCAGTTGCACGATATCCCCAGTTAGCAGTACCAGCAGTTGCAGATCCTAGTGGTAACAATACTGCGCTTTGTCCACGCTGAACTGTACCGGTAACATAGGTCTCTAGGTGTCGAGTAAAAGTCTCTCCAAGCCAATACGACTTAAGATCATCACTCGGAGTAATTTGTGAATTAACCAATTGTGGATTTGTGTTAAAAACGTTACGGATGTATCTAGAAGAGTTTCTGTTGAAATTAAAGTCAACCCTATCTACTTCGACACCTGAAGCGTTAAACACTTGTAAACCAAAATGCTTGTCTTGACCAATTGATTGGATAAGACGTCCAGCACCGAATTGAAAAGTAGATCCAGCAGTAGAGCCATATTCTTCTCCTCCAAGTTTTAAGTGTCCTGAATCAGCATAGAAAATGGCTGCCAGTGCTCCTTCTCCAATCGCTTGGGCAGCAGGGGCTAGGGTTTCTCCGGCAAGAGCAATACCACTACCATTTGATGATGCTACTGCTGCACTTCCAAGAGTTGTCCCGGTAAATGCGATATTGACAACAGCAGGCGCAATTGTTGCATTATATTGCACAACAAAGTTTACTAGATTACCTTTTTCTATCTCGCCCTGAATTGCATTGGCAAGATTTAGAGCAGTTGCATTAGCGCCACCGGCAATATTGACCTCAACTCTACCAGCGGCAACTGTATCATCAGAATCTAGTTCAAAAATCAGGGCTGTGCCGTCTTGTTCTGTGATGGTAACCGTATCATTGTTTGAAGGTAGACCACCTTGTACAGTGAGGGTTGCAAATGCCAATCCTTGACCAAGATCAGTGGTGTTATCTGCTATAAATAATCCGTAAGCAGTTGAGTTAGTGCTAGTACTGGTTGTTATACCATTCGACCCTAGTTGCCAACCGGCATAACCAGCAGCAGAGGCTCCGGGATGTTGGTCCCCGACTAGTCGCACATAAGTGATTGGTGCTTCACCAGAAGCAAGCCATGCTTGTGCAGCGTAAGCGCCAAAGGTCGGTCCAACAGTGTTGCCTTCACGCCAGATGTCTCCACCTTCGCCACCGCCAGCAACAGGCTTCCCAAAAATAGAAATAAAGTCGTCTAAATTCTTGATTTTAACTGGTTTATTTCCGGGGCCTTTTCTGGCTCGACCAATAATAATTGGTCCTTCTTCGTCCCTTTCTGGGGGGATAATACTTTGGTCAATCTCGCGGATCAAAATTCCGGGTGATAGAAAATCAAACTTTTTAGCCATTGACTAACTCTCCTTATAATATATAATTCTTAATAAATAGTTTCGCCGCATTCAAAAGTCATTAAAACTCCCTGTATTTCTTATCGCGGGTTTTCCATGGTTTTTCATCGCCGATAATTACTCTCTCTCGGCTGATTTTTATTTGCACGGTTGTTTCTTTTGTAACAATCTTTGGCGCCTCTTCGTTTACTCCGTCCCCTAGGAGGAATCCTAGGACTTTAATATCAATTTTGGTTTGGAACATTCGTTCATCTTCACCTAAATTTGACATATTATTTGATTGAGCGAAGTCTTGTTGAATAAACGCTTCGTATTGATGACCAGAGTCTCTAATAAGCAAAGAATTGATGTTACCGGTTCTTGTTACGAAAGGTGTCATCAAATCATTCATTTGTTGTTGATACTCTGTTCTTAGTGTTATTGAGTAATTTACCGTTACCCAAACAGGGATTGGCACATATACTTCCTCGTAGATAACGCTTGTGTTGTCTGTCGGATGATAAAAGTCGCCATTTTCCCTTTTAGAATCTGCCACAGCAAAATCTCTTGTTTTTTCTGTGACTATTTGTTTTTTTATTGATCTAGAGTGTTTTCTGTATCCTCTAGGTCCATCTTTGTTGTTAAAAATATTCGCTTGCCAACCGCCTTTAAAGTTTGGATCCTTTGCAAAAGACGTTCTCTCAACAGTTATTAGAGGGAGTTTCAATTTGCCAACAGCATCTCTTATTTCCTTCTTCTTGACGTGAAAAGACCTTTCAGGCGATATCCATAGGACTGGAACTGCTCGAAAACCTGAATTTGTTTTTGTATGCAAAAAAAACTCATCCTTAATCAGATGATATAGGGCCTGATCTATCGTTTCGATAGTAGAAGGTTGTAATGTAACTTCTTTATTCTCCATTGAATAATCCGTCCCTTGCGCGAATACAATCGGCAGTAATTTCAAATTTAGACTCAATCTGACCAAACAGTTGTTTGGGCTCATTAAGTTTAACTATCTCATAGTAGATATCACCGTATCTTATAAAATCCCCTTCTCTCACAAATAAATTTTGATCTTCAGTCAATCTACGCTTGTGAAAATGGACAGTAGCACTGGTCTTCTTATCTATACCTACGCTGTCCAGAAAAACGGTCTCAATGCCACCATACTCAACTAAAGCGTGGACTCTGATGGGGTGTAAGAAGTTTTTTTCTATGGCCTCTCCATACAAGGAATGAAAGTTTGTTGTCTCCATGTCAATTGCAAAATAAAGTATTTGTTGACCAACAACTCTCTCTATTACTTCGTCGTTTATTTGTTTTACAAGGTTCTTTTCTTTCTCGCCCAGAAACAATGGTGATGGAGGCTGAGTTGGTCTTTCCCATTTTGACATAAAATTATCCTACAAATATTTTCATTGGAACTTTCTGTACAATGGCGTCAGTGTTGTCGACCATTGCTTTGTCCACCTCTGCTAATTTAGAGTATAGCATCTCATCTAATTGTTTATTGAGTTCTTCCCTTAATGTCGTTTGCTCTGTGTTTGCTTGGCTTAGTAACTCTGTTGCATTTAAAGAAACGTTATCGCCCGGTATGGGAACAGAGTTTCCAAATTTACCTCTAATCTGCCCTAAGGTCTCTTTTGAAAGAGCCAAAGAAAATTTTCTAATCCACTGTTGTCCCATTGAGTTTATACTTTCAAAAGGAAGATTTTGGAACGGTAAAGTGTTCATGTTATTGACACCGAGCATTCCGGAATCTGAAGATCCTGATGAGAAAGCGGTGTCTTCTACAGTGAACCTAAAGAAAAACTTCTGTGGTGACACATCATCGGGAACGGGATATATTCTCAACTTGTTGTCAATTAATTCATATGAGTGGTGAGATGTCCTTGTGTACAAATGATCCTCATACATGACTGCTTGCAACTTATTCTGGAATGTGGGGATAACCTGAAAGGTTGATTCATCTGCGTATTGCCCATAATTATGAAAATCACCGACAACATTTAGTCCACCGTAGTAACCATAGAACCTCCACATCTGTCTTGGGGTTATATAGTACACTTGTCGAACTTTAATTCTCTTGTTCTTGAATCCCGGAGCATACGGTAGTGTGTTATCTGCTGCTGCACTCGCTGATATTACCTGCTGTAGGTCGTAATCTTGTTGATCTGGTACCGTCTCAAAAGAAGCAGAATATATTGGAGTTGTTCCTCCAACAACTGCTTCTGTAGAAAAAGAATCGGCTGCCCGATAAGCATAATCAAATTTGAACTTAGGATATTTCAGAGCAGCATCATCACCAGAGGTTAATTCACCCTTGTTATTAAAGGACCCCGTAGGGCTTCCTAGGGCGCTCCCTAAGGAGTTTCTCGCTTGATGTAGGTTGACGATATAAGAATACTCTAGAACGGCTTCCTCGTAGTGATTATAGACGTTTATGGCCTTAAGTTCAATATCTAATACATCCCCTCCCAATCTTTTGTATGTGTACGCCACCTGAGAAGCAGCGCCTGTAACAAAAGCAGCGCTTCCGGAATAATAACCGATGGCCAACGATGAAGCAACTTCAGAGTGTGATCCGGTTGAAGGAAGCACAATCGCCGAATTGGTCGAGACTGGCGTTAAAGATGGAAATGACATTTGGGGATCCTCCGCTATATCTAACTAGTTAACATAAAAAGAAAACCTCCGGTGAAGAGCACCGGAGGAAAAGGATTACACACACATTTTATTTTTCGGAGGAGATTGATTTCGTCTTAGTTTTTTTCGCCCTTGTCGTAGTTTTACGAGGGGCTCGTTTTCTTGTTGTTTTCTTTACCTCAACCTTTGGTTCCTCGGCAATAACTTCCACCGGTTCGGCTTCTGTCTC
>Ga0098043_1000146_pt1 | contig 22767 bp, 29 predicted proteins | sample 9B_taG_FD_92581 | JGI IMG/M metagenome (GOLD analysis project Ga0098043, IMG submission 92581) | Marine viral communities from the Subarctic Pacific Ocean - 9B_ETSP_OMZ_AT15188_CsCl metaG | ecosystem: Environmental > Aquatic > Marine > Oceanic | place: Subarctic Pacific Ocean | collected 2015-01-10 | reverse complement strand
TTTACAATAGATTCTGCTTCTAAGTCCATAAGAACCTCCTTTGTCGAATCAATATATTATTTATTTGATCTTTGCAAATAAATAATCTAAATCATTCTCAATGTATAAATACAAAACAGAGCCCTTTAGTCATCAAAGAAGATCATTAGTAGAGGGTGCCAAACCTTACAACTTTGCATACTTTATGGAAATGGGAACTGGTAAGACAAAGGTTGCCATTGATAATGCAGCTTATCTATTTCAAGATAAACGAATTGATTTTGCATTTGTAATTGCACCAAACTCTGTTTATCAAAATTGGAAAAAAGAAATTAACGTACATTGTCCAGAAGATACTAACATTTATATTTGGAAAGTAACTAAAGATAAAACATTTAGGATGGATCCAGATAAACTTACATTTGTACTTATGAATGTTGAAGCATTATCTCATGCTTCAGGTAAAAAGTGGTTAGAGTCTAAATTACAAAAACATGGTATGAGAAGTATGATTATATTAGATGAAAGTACTTCAATAAAAAATTTAAGAGCATCTAGAACTAAGGCTATAATAAAGTTAGGTCAACTTGTTAGATACAAAAGAATTCTTACTGGTTCTCCTATTACAAAATCTCCATTAGATTTGTTTTCACAATGTGCATTTTTAGATAAAAAATTATTAGGCTATGATAACTTTACTGTGTTTAAATCTAAATATGCAGTGATGTATAGTATAGAACGGGGCGGGTACAATATACAAATACCAAAGTATTATGTAAACCTAGAAGAGTTAGAGTATAAGTTAAAAAATTTTTCATACAGAGTTAGAAAAAAAGATTGTTTAGATTTACCAGAAAAAATGTATGTGCAAAGATATGTAGATCTACCGGATGAACAAAGAAAAGCCTATGAACAATTAAAAGAATCTGCGTTAATGATACTTAGAGATGCAGAGGTATCTTACAATAATAAACTTACTGAACTACTTAAACTACAACAAGTATCAAATGGATTTGTAAAAACAAACGAAGGTGACATAGTCGATTTTAAAAGTAATGCAAAGCTAACAGAGTTAATGAATATTATTGGAGAGACAGAAGACAAATGTATTATCTGGGCAAACTATGTGCATAACATTGAAAGCATTAAAAAGAAACTAGCCGAGACTTATGGTGTAGACTCAGTAGTATCTATATATGGTAAAGACTCTGTTGATGTTCGTAATCAAGCAGTAGAAAAATTTCAAAATAAAGAAGAGTGTAGATTTTTAGTAGGTAACCCAACAGTAGGTGGCTACGGTCTAACATTGACTGCCGCTAAGTATGTTATCTATTTTAGTAACTCATATAATCTTGAAGTAAGACAACAAAGCGAAGACAGGGCTCATAGAATAGGACAGAAGTCTCAAGTAACTTACATAGATATAATTGCTAGAGATACAATTGATCAAATGGTATTACATAACCTTGAAAACAAAATTGAATTATCTGCTAAGACTCTTGGGGAACAGGTACAGAAGTGGCTTTAGTTTTATGATACCTATCTACTCTTTCTAGCCATTTATCTTCATACTGTTTTAGTTTATCTTCATTCATTTTAAATTCTTGATAAACCTGATCCTTAGTGCAAATACATATTAGACCTTGAGTTATGGGACCATATTGTTTTTTATGTGCTAATGAATAAGCACAAATCTGATAAAAATAATCCTCAACATATTCTTCTCTTTTTAATTTGTTTGATTGTTTAAAATCAATTATTGTAGGTTTACCATCATACAAACCCACAACGTCTGTAGCACCTGCCCATCTATCTTCATATGCAAGACTCACTTCATTACCCCATACCTCTTTTAACTTATCTAAATTTTCTACAATTTCGTGAGCCATGAGCCGTGGTAAGGCACCCTCTGGTGACAGATTAATGTAACCTCTACCGTCAATATAATTCTCTAATACATAATGCATCTCAGTTCCCCGAGTTGCAGCTTGATTAGTTATACGTTGCGCTTCCTGGTATCCTACTCTTTCACGCCAAGCATCGAGACTAGCTTTTTTATCTTCTGATTGTGTAGCTGATAATATAGTCGTGACTGATGGTATCTTTATATCTCCAACATTATAGTGCCGTGAGCCGAGGTCATTGTCTCGAGTATACTTAGCATACTCATATTTCTTTTTAAGTTTTAAGTCAGTAATATAAAATGAATTATTTTTTCTAATAAGACGCACAAGGTCTTTTAGTTTAATTTCAAAACAAGAGCAACAATTATTCCTAGCATAGATGTCATTAAAAACCCAGTTGATGCAATAAGAATTTTTTCAATCCTATGTATATCTGTGTGTAATTCTTTTATTTGTTTATTAGTATTTTCTTGCATGATCCTACATAATTTTTCATGATCATCCATTCTTTGATGAGCAAGTATATCTTTATTTGAATTTTTTCTTGGCACTTACTATTCCTCCCTTATTAAATAAAGCATCATAAAGTTGGACGTTTGAACTACCAGCAGGTGTAGATCCAGAACCAGAAGGCATTACTGGAAAATTACTTTTGTTTACTTCAGGTAATACTGGATCATTGTTTGTTGAAGCTTCTTGTATTGCGGATTTTTTTTGAAAATCATCTACTTGTCCAAAAGCATCATCTCTTTCTTCTTTTGAAATAATTCCATCAGTAAACATTCTACCAACAATTTGTCTGTAAAGAACAGCCATTTTACTTGGAGTGTTTTCTCCTTTAGCTACTAACTTAGCACTTTCTCTAAATATCAAATTAGAAAATTTAGGGTTAAGCATAATTTTTGATGCTATGTATGGAGCAAGTAGTATACCTGCTGCAGGTGTTACACCTCCTAAAAGACCTGCACCAACTGCTGTACCTCCAACTCCACCTAAAGATAATATTGTGCCTGCTGCACCCGCTTGTTTCAACTGAATAAAAATACCACCAGGTATACCAGGTAGTCTACTTAAATCTCCTTGAGCAAAAGCTAAAGTGTTTTGTAATGCTTCCATTTTTTTTGCATCTGCCCCTTGAAATAAAAACTTTCTTAATTTTCCTTCACCTTTATCAATAGCTTTACTGAAGGCATCTGAATCAATATATTTACCAAATTGTTTAGAACCTTTTTCAGCTTCTCTCATAGCGTTAGCTAAAAAATGTCCTCTAATAGAATCTTTTAATTTTTGTCCTTGCGCTAGAGTAAGCATAGGATTCCCAGTCTCTGGGTTTATCATTCTTTTTAATGCATCAAAACCATCACCTGCTGAAACATTCTTACCAGTCAATGCATCTATTTCTCTAAATACAGCTTTAGTATTCATCAAGTTGTCATTACCAGTAATTAATTTAAAAACATTTTGAACTGCTTTAGCATCCTTACCTAAAACTAAACCATCTTCACCTGCATTTTTTAAAAGCTGAGAGACTATTCCTCTTGAAAATACATCGTTACCTTCTCTGAAAAAATCGTTGGCTTTTTTTAATGCATCTACTGCATCTTGTGGAATTATTTTACTTGTAGCTGCATTATCTAAAGACCCAGTTACAGATGAAATTAGTTTACCAATCTGTAATTTTTCTTTAGGAGAAGCGGTATATTGTAAATCTATAAGTTGACTTCTTAGGTTACTTAATTGAGAAAAACTATATTTTTCCGATCTTTGAACTATATTTCTTTCTGCCGCACTTACTACTCTAGATAACTCAGTTGGAACACTTCCATCATAGAATTTTTTTAATTCATCTATCGACTGTTTTAATGTATTTACTGGTATTATTTCAGCATCTAATTTTTTTGCCTTTAATAATATGTCATCAACATTTTGATATAGCTTATTTTTTGTAGCTAAGAATGCACCTTCTGCACCTCCTAATGATTCTAAAAATAATTTACCAACGTCTGCTGAATCAGCTACAACTTTGTATTGAGCTAACATATCTTTTGCAATTAAATCTCCAACCATTTTAGCAGCTTCATATCTTTTAGTAATTGCACCACCACCAATTAATGATTTCTGAGAAATGTTTTCTATAATTTCTAAAGTTCTGTTTGAAGATTTGACACCTGGTGTTAAACCAGAAGCCATCTCTTTTGCAGTGTCTCCTAATTTACTAACATCTTTAGCAGTTGTTTTAAGAGCATTTGCTTCAGCAAATTTTAAAACAGTATTTTCATCAGCTACAAAACCTTTACTTGTTATTTCTTTTAATAATTTGTTCTTTTCTTTGATACCCATCTTTGCAAAATTTTCTGGCTTAATACCTTTGAGTATCTGTACGGATTTAGCTTGAAGCGCTGCTTCAGCTTCTTGTGCACCATCAAGCAGGTCATTAAATTTTTTTGGATTTTTAGTACCAAGAAGTTTACCTACAATTTGGCCACCTTTAATAACTACCGGTGCACCAATAGCTTCTGCTAAAGCACCTTCAGTTGTTGCTCTCAATATTTCTTTTACAACATCTTCTTTTGGATCAAATGTTTGTGCAACAGCCGCACCAGTACCACCCCCAACACCAGCTCCTATAGAACTTTTAGCAAGTTGTGTAAGAAATGGTCTTGCTAACATTCCTGCTCTTAAAGCTAATCCAGGTAAAGCTAAACCACCTGTTGCAACTGAACCAGCAATTGCCAATCCAGCTTCAGTTAGAATTCTACCAAAGGATGGTGATTGAAAAAAACTTTCTGTAACTTCTTCAGCAGGTCCAGTAGTAATTTTATCTGCACCTTTGATAGCTGCCATTCTTTTAAATACTTCTATCTCTTTTTCATTAGGAGTGCTTCCTTCTATATCAACGGTACCTAGTCCTACAATATTTACTCTTCCCATTATTTTACCTGTACCCCATCTAAATTAAATGTGTCTACACTTGCATCATGAGTAGCATCTAAATTAAAAGCTAATCCAAATCTTTCAAACAACTCAGCATCTGCAGCAGCAATTTCTTCTGCTTTTAATTGCTCAGCTACTTGACCACCTGGGTTTAGTCTAGCTTCAATTGTTCTAAGTTTTTCTTTGGCGATTTTCATTTTAGCTCTAATTATATTTGGTGGGTCAGTAATAAATGGAAGTATTTCATTGAAACTTGCTTCCTCTGCAGGACCAACTTGTGCTCCCCTCAATGCTTTAATAATACTTTTTCTAAAGTTACCAATTTCAATATTTAAATCTGCTGCATTAGTATCAAAACCTAAATAAGCTTTTATTTTTGAAACTCTTCCTGATATAGGACCAGTGCCTACATTTTGAGTACCTGCAATAATAGCATCAATTGATCTTAATGCATCTTTTCTATCTGCTGCTTTATCTCTTTCTCCTGCAGTTGGTTTTGAAACAATACTGTCAATAACACCATTAACTACTTTTACATTTATATTATCATCCACAGAATAATTTAATCTTTTTTTCTCTTCTGCAGTAGCTTGTCTAATTTCTGTAAAATCTTTTTTAGATGCAGCTTTTTGTTTCTCTACTGCTAATATAGTTGAAGGTAATTTTTCTAAACCCTCACCTAATGCAGTAAATACTGGAGCAACGCCTTTACCTTTTGCTTTTAATAATGGTGCAGCGAACGTTGCTGCATATATAGCTTTCTCTTGATTTGTTAGAGAACCTAACCCACCTTCTTTAAAATGTTTTACAGTTGGCTTCAATGACTTGAAGTATCTATCTCGAAACATTTTTCTAGTTAATACTTTGTCCATGCTTACCTCGGTTGCATCATGTTATAAGCAGCATACCCACTTAAACCAGTACCTACTGCTTGTGCTAATGGATTAGCTCCGGGAGCCGTGGATGATGTTAGTGTACTCTGTGTAGTAGGTAAATTAGTCATAATACCTTTCATAAATTCAAGTCTTTGATAAGGCTCGTATTCTCTTTGTAACTGTGTTGCTCTTTGAGCGTCTAGGGCTTGTTGTCCGATTCCTCTTTGGACTGCACCTGCCTGCATCTGTGCATTTATATCAGCTAGTCTCATAGCTTGTTGTTGAGCACCAAGTTGACCTAGCCCTTGGCCTGCAGCTAATTGTGTTGAAGTCTGTAAACCTTGTTGTTGTTGAGCTGCGCTTAATGCAGTTTGGAAACCTTGAGCCTGTGCTTGACCCATTGCTTCTAAAGTTCTTTTTTGTAATTCTGCTTGTTGAACACCTTGTCTTCCGCCACCAAAAGCACCTGCATCTATTGATGAAGCAGCCAATTGATTTTGTGCTATCTGTCCTTGTCTGCCAATTTCATTTGTAACATAAGCTTGATATGGATTTAAAAACTGTCCTATGTTTGGTCCTGCAGCCGCAGTTTGTTGTGCACCTTGAAATGCACCTATACCACCAGATACAGTTCCTGCTCCAACTCCAGTTTGACCTGCTTGTGCAATACCAGCTTTTTCTAAAGCTGAGATTGGTGCTACTTGTATTCCAGGAATGTTAACTTTATTTTTAGCTAAATTTGCAGCTTCATCATAAAGTGCTAGTTTTCTAGCTTCAACTCCTGGTGCTTCTCTTGCAATAGTTGTAGTAGTTCCTCCAGAGGAACCTCCACCACCACCTCCAAAAATACTCATTTAGTTAACTCCTTTTCAAATTCAACGTGTCTTTGTTTATATCCGTACTTAGTCATAACCTTTTTATATCCTGGTCTCATATAAGCTTTTATTTTTTTACAACCATTTACTTTAGCAAATTGTTCTAACGCATTTATTAATTTTTCTTCCCATAGATGCATCTTTTTTCCAGTACATATTAAACCTTGTAATTCTTTAAAGTTAGGGTTTTCAAATATCCTTGTTGTAACAACACCATAAACTTTATTACTCTCATCATTCTCAGACCCAAAAATTAAAAACAATTGATTATCTCCAGATAAAAGTAATTGTTTTATATCTTCTGCATCTGCGTATTTACCACTATAGACTAAAGCCTCGGCAATCATAAAATGAACTAATGACCATATATCCTCTACCTTAGATGGAATAATAGGCAATACTTCTATATCGTTTTTAATTATCTTTTCTGCTTGCATCGACTAAATCATAAATTCGTTTTAATTTTTTTTGTTGATCATAAAAGAAATCAGCACCAGCTTTTCTCATGCTTTTATAACTTTTAGGATCTCCACCCGATAAAATACCTGCACCTAATACTGCATCAGCTCTAGATACAAATTCACCATCAGCTAGTTGTGCTAACATAGTGTCTTCATCCTTATCCCCATTACCAGAGCCATCTTCAACATACCCTTCGGCTCTTACATAATTTGTAACATCGTTTTCGTTATGATCAGTTTTTGACGGTAAATAGTTTACCCCACCTTTATTAAATTTTGGTAATGCAGTTGCTAAACCACCTTGGTTTGCATAAAAAACATCTCCGTATGTTTCTTTTTCTGTAGGTCTTGTATTCTCTGCTGGAACAAATGCACCTGCAAGTTTTTCTGATTGTTCTTTATATGCTTTTTCATAATCTTCTGGAGAGTATCCTTCTGGAGGTCCCATATCTTCATCATCTGCAAGTAAAGGTAAAACACTTGAAGCTACAATTGCAGTTTGAAAAGGACTGTCTTTTGCTTTTTGTAACAAGTTAGCAGCAATACCTTTTTCTGCAGGTTCAATAACATTTAATCCTGAAAGTTCTCCACCTGGAGATTCAATTAATTTTCCTAATCTTTCATATCTTGGGTTAGTTCCTATTGCAGTACCTTTAGGCATATTAGCTTTATTTAAAAAACTTGATCCTAAGTTCCCTTTTGGTACTGGTGTCTTAGGTGTAGCCCCCATACCAATACTTGAAAATGCTGGGTTTTGAAATGATGCAGGTCCTATTCCTGCGGCACCTAAAGCATATGAACCACCACCAATAATGGCAGCATCTCTTAATGCTCTCTTTGTTGATTTACCTCTAAGTTTTTGTACGCCAAAAGTGGCTAATGCTAATGTAAATGGATCCATAGTCTATTTTCCTAATAATAGCATATATTACCATTTTACTTAGAGGGTTTCAACTCATCCTGGAATTTACCCTCATACTGGTGTTCTCCTACGTGGACAATTTCATCTTTAATATAAGCATAACATTTACCACCTATATCTTTCCAACGTTGGCAAAAAGAAAAATCCTCACCCATATATGTCTTAGTTACTGGATCATGCATTGTATCAAAAAAATTCCATAAGTGGGGTCTCTCAATATACTCACCATTAATTACCGTTTTTTGTACAATATTCTTATCTGGATATGCTTTGATCATTTTATCAATGACAGATCTTTTAATCATCATGCATCCAGTGGGGCTATGGGTAACCTCTATAACTCCATTATCAACTAAAATATTATCATCTTCTGCTACCTTCATAGGGTAAGTATTAAATGCGCTTTTTAAATCATTAATTGATTTAATTTTATTTTGTTTAATTTTATCAAAAGCTTTATCCCACATAATTGTTTTTAAGGGATATGGTAAAGATATAAGTTCTTTATTTCTTTTTAACATCTCTAATATTGATGTAGATCTAAAATATATATCTGAGTCAACAAATAACATATGTGTGCAATTTGATTCCAAAAACCCTGCAACACATAAATTTCTGCCTTGTGTAACTAAAGAAGATTTAATAAGAGAAAATGTAACTTTTATTCTGTGTTTAAAACAAAGTGCTTGTAACTCTAGTAAAGCTTGAGCGTAGTGTATTGAACAATCGCTATGAACTGGTGTAGCAACAAATAATGATACATCTGAACTATTAGATTCTTTTTTCCACATAGGTGTAATTGCTTTTTCAGCTTGTGCTTCATCTACTTTGATTTCTTTTAAGGTTTGATATGTGTCTTTATTTATTGTTTCTTTCACTAATGGCTCCTTTCAAAAAGCTTGTCCATTCCGATCCTTTTTTATCCCAATTATAAAATCTTTTATAAAACTTTTGTTGTTCATCTAAATGTTCTTGTATGTAGTCTTCATGTAAATATGATGCTGCAACTTTAATAGCTGTTGCTGTATCAACTGCCATTGCCTCATAGTTAGAAGAGTAATTAATATAGACTGGCCATTCTGCACACGTTTCGTACAATGCACCAAAATTATTTGTTATAACATGTACACCAGATGCTAAAGCTTCAAGAGCAGACGCACAAGAAGTTTCTTCAAAAATACTAGGGTAAACAAACATATCATAATTTGGCATTTGTTCTAAAATATATTCGTTTGGTTTATATCCGATATAATTTACGTTAGGTAATTTTTCTGCTTGTTCATATAAGGGTTTAAATTTATCATCAAAATTATTTTTAAATTCATCACCATAGACTTGCGAAGAACTATATACATCTAATATAATATTAGGGTTTTTTATTTCTTGCATTGCACGAAGAACAACATTTAGTCCTCTCCATGGTGTGCAGTGATGTATAAGTTTTATAGGATCACCTTTTTTATATATTTTTCTTTTAGGAAAATTAGAAATACCATTTTTTATTACAACAGATTTCTCAGTAGGTATATCAAACATGTACCTAAATTTTTCATAATTCCAGTGACTATTAAATACATACCAATCATATTCATGGTGTCTTGATTTATCTCTAAAAAAAGGTTGCAAGTTTCCTTGGTCATAAGAATTCTTCTGCCAAAGAATATTAATTTTATTTTTATCTAGAGGTACTTTACCTGGTATTGATGTACAAATTTGAAATTGATCTAATAAATCTTTAGATACGTACTTCTCCAACAGCTCATGCTGTATTTCAGTTGCACCTCTTGGTTCCATTATTTTTTAGTTTGCGCACCCATAGAAATTTTAGTAACCTTTATTTCGAGGTCTTGTCTAAAATCATCTTCAGTAGTATCAGTATTGGGATCAGCAACATCAGCATCAAAATCAGCTTTGCTAGCATATACTTGTCCTGTTCTTTTATGTTTAATGATCTCCGTTGCCGTTGCCGGTATTTTTTCTAAATCACTCATTATAGTCTCCTTTTGTTTTCTACCATAGGGTATCTTATACCATTTTTTGTTATATGATGAAAGAAGGCAATTAAAGTTAGCCTGTCTTCATTTATATTTTCATCTATAAAATTCTCAACCCCATGTAAATAAGAACCATCAAATAATACCATTCTATTAAATTTTGATGAAACTGTTAATGTTTTTTTAAAATTTTTATTTAATTTATTTACTAATTCTGCTTCATTTGTAAAGTTTTTATTTTTATAAATATCGAATTTACTGTTTATTATTCCAGGAAGATTAATAGGATGCTCACCAATTGGATCATAAAAACTTGTACCACAGTTATCATGCGGACTTAAATAAACTATTGCAGTCAATTCCTTAATACTATCAGTATGAACAAATCCTGGATTTTTAAACTCATTACTAATTTTTTGAAAATATAACTCTGCACTATATTGTAAATCATTTACACTTTCTGGATATATAATACTTAAAATTTTTTGGCAGGTGTAGTTAAAAAAACTATTAGATTCTTCTAATGATCCTAATTGTTCTGATCTTTCTCCTGGAAAATAACCTGCACTACAAGGTGTAAAATTAAATTTATTACTTAATTCTTTTACTGAATAAGGCTTTGCAAAAAAATCATCTGCAACAGTTATCGGATAGAGCATTATTTTTTATTTTTGTCTTCGTCCCTGTCTATTATATTTCTTATTATGCTGCAACTTTTTTTTCTTATTTGGTTTTTTGCAGTGTCTTCTTGGTCTTTTCTTTGGTTTATCTCTTGGTACGAAATGCGTAAATTTTTGTTTAGCCATTTTCCTGTGATCTGTCTATTTGTGCATAATTTATAGTACCTTGTATTGCATTACTTCCTGTAGCTGCTTGAACTGTAATTGCATCTCCTGCTTCTAGGTTTAAACCTTGTGGTGAAGCATTAACTTGTGATTTGGCTGCAACATCATCTCTAAAAAATTCATATTCTGTATTAGAATCAGAAGAGTCTACAAGATTCATGTTTACTAAAATAGCTGATGAAGCATCGTTGTTTGCACAGTAAATACTTTTAACTATTAAAGTTGCATCAGTAGGACATGTAAGTGCTGTAGTTTTTCCAGTACTGGCTTGTTTAAATCCTTGGTTTTTATATCGTATTGTCATGAAATAAAATAGTTAAAGGTTTCTTGTTCATTTTTAAGTTCTATTTGATAAGAGGTATTTAGCTTATCTTTAAGTGTTTGTAAAGATTGTGCAACTTGTCTTTGGTTTTCTGGATCATATACTTCTGAAGGTTCTGGTATTATTATATCAACTCTAGCCATTATCTCATACCGTCTGGTTGTATATCTGCTCTGAAAGTCCCATATCTCCAGTTCTCATCTGTTGAAGTATTTGCAATTTTTATATTTGCAAAACGAGATCTTGCTCTAGTATCAACTTTGTCAGTTGTACTTGTTACAGTAAAAGGTCCGAGAGGCGAGGATGTTGCAGTATCATTAGGGTACCTTCTTAAATTAATAGTAATTTGTGCATTACCAGTAAGTAATTTAAAATCTGGTATAAACCTTCTCGTACTCATAAATTGGTTACCCTCACCTAAATCAAAATCTCCAGATTGTATAAATGCTGGTATAACTGTTTTATTACCGGCAGAGTCTACTTCATTGTTTCCAATTTCGTGTGCATAGTAAGTTGATGCACCATTAACATTCGTAACACCTTGAACAGTAGGAAAGGTTGGTGTGTTGGTAGAAAAAAATTCAGAAGCATAAGGAACTTCATATAAAGTAGAGTCATGCCAACTTGTTCTAGCTAAAGTTCCTGTAGTCCAAGTATTCTCAACATAATTATAAGTAACAACTCTATCAGGCTCATTAGAACCAGATTTTGGATAAAACCACATTATTTCTTCATACAAATGATTTAGACCAGAATAGATTGTTTCTCCTGCGCTATAATTAATACCTAAATTATCACCTTTACTTGTAAAAACAAAATCCTCTACTAAACATGGAACAGATTTAACTGTACCATCGTAAACAAAAAACCCACCAGCTTGACCCATCCACCATACTCTACCGTTTACATATCTAATTGCATGTTGACCTATCAATCCACAATTACTTCCAACTTGTCTTATAGAAAAAGTAAAAGGAGGACCAACAAATTGCATTACATAAGCAGATGTATCAGTTACTATTAATATATAATCTTTTGCTTTTGCTGCTCCTACAATTTTAACGCCAGAGTCTAATCTGAAAGTACCTGCAGTATTAGTTGAGGTTGGTATGTAATCTGATAAATTTTCTTGATCTGAAAATCTTATAAACATTTTATCTTGTGTTGAAGCAGTGCCAATCGTAGTTTCAGTTCCTAATATTACTAAGTGTCTATCTCTTTCAGAAACGATAGACATTACTGAATTTGTAGGTGCATTCGAAATAATAGTTGCTCTTGTATCTAAAGCTGAAGTTGATACTGATAAAGGATCCCACTCAAAACTTTTTCCATTTTTTACAGTGCTAATTAATTTTTGACCAAAGTGATCTAAAGACCATGATGCAGGGTCCAAAACATTTGTTGAAGAAAGAGCTGCTTGTCCCCATCCGGTATAATATTCAACACCAGCTCCAGAGCTGTGTGCAGATCTTGTGCCTCCTACATCTCTTGTAATATTGTTTAAATTATTTGATGTTATTCCAGAATAAGAAATAAATTCTGCTCCAACTTTAATTGTCCCAGAAGCTGGAAATCCTGTTGTTGAGGTAAGTGTAATGTCTGTTCCAGATCCACCAGTACCAGAAGTATTGTCTGATAGAGATCCGTTAAGAGTATTAACAAGTCCAGATGCTCCACCCCAAGGTGATACTCCCCAACCATATCCATAACTTTGAGTTAATGGTCCTGGTTTTATGTAAGGATTAATTGTTGCCGCACCACTTGCAGCTACAGAAGTTCCTGCATTGGCAGCCATTGTTATTGTGAAGGTATCTATTGTAGGTACAGTAACAACTTGAAAAGTATTTGTAGTAAAATCACTTGCCGTATATCCAGCTCCAGTAGGAGGTGTTACTGAAGTAAATGTAAATAAGTCACCAATTGAAAGACCATGACCAGGTTTATTTACAGTTACACTTGGATCATTATTAACTGTAGTAAACGTGGCTCCAGTCAAAGCAGTATCTAAAGGTGTAATATCGTAAAAAGCACCCTCGTAATAAATAATTAAAGTTCTATTTGTGCCTAGAGCTGCGTATCTATTTCCGTCAAGATCTGCATAAACTAGTTGCTCAGTCACTTTACCAAGTAAAGTTTGATCTGTAATTTGTTCCCAACCACCAATTTTTTCTGGAAGACCATATCGAAACCTAACGAAATCACCATCAGTCCAAAGACCTTCTGCGCCTGTTTGGGTTACCTGTTTGTTAAATCCTGGGGCTATTTGTACATTTGTTAAAGGCATAGCACCATTATACTACATCCCTATTATGTTATAAAGACTTACTTCCCTTCAATTTTGGTATCATCAAAGGTTAATAGATCTTTTGTTTTTTGATCAAAATTACGATTTATATCTACAGCTATACCAACTAGAACATTAGAAAAATGTTTTAAACTTTCAGCAGTCATTTTCAGACCTCCTTTTTCTTTTATAATCTCTTGTTCCTCTTTACTAAATTGTATTAAACAAGAACCATCTTCTTTAGATTGTAAAATCTTCATCTTTGTTTCCCTGTTGTTTTTAATATATTATCATTTTTATGTTCTTTAAATTTACCATTAGCATCTACCCAATGTAAAAAACATTGTGCTTGCCAATCACCTAAAAATTTTTCTCTCCAATGTTGTAAATCACAACCTAGATATATTACTGCATCACCTGGATCTAAAATTACTGGAGTACCTTCCATATAAATTGGCCAGTCAGTTTTATCTCCACCTAAACAAACTGTAGCAGATATTTCACAAGACGGTCTATCAGTATGTTTTTTTAAATCTGAATATAAGGTATACATTCTAAAAAAAGAGTAAGTAGGATAAAGGCTTAATCCACATTCCTCTTCCATTTTTTTTCTTTTTGTTTCTAATAATTTTTCAAAGACTGGTTGATAATCTCCCATGGTATTATAAACATTTGATTGAATCATATCTATTCCATGCGGATGTAAATTATTTTTATGATAATCCTCAACGTATTTACATAAAGAATTTGTTTCTTCTAATGTAAGAAAATTTTTTATTTTTTTAAATTTAAAATCTTTTATACTGCCCAACATACTACTGAATATCTCACACCTTTAGTTACTGGCACAACCCTATGAGGAAACATAAAATTAGATGGCCATATTATCATTTGGTTAGAAACTGGTTTTATTTTTAAAGTTTGATTTGTCGTAGGAAAATTAAACTCAAGTTCACCACCCTCATAATCATCATTAACAAAATATATTGCACTTAAAGCTCTGTTAATACTTATACAAGAATCTGTATGCCAAACATAATGACCACCTGGTTCATATTGTAATATTTCTGGATGAGAAAGTTTTTCAACTGCTTTAACTGGAAAATTATTTGATTTTAAATAGCGTTGAAAATTTGTGCAAAAAGTTCTGTGAAAAAGATTTGAATAGTGTTGAATAGTCTTAGAAGAATCGTCTGGATCTAAACCAATTGATTTTGCATTTCTTACTTCTTTTTTATTTTGTAATTTGTCATCTTGAAAGTAAGATACTGGTTGATAATTAAAAGTTTTCCAAACTTCAAACATATCTTTTAATTTTTCTTTCTCAAATATATCTTCATAAATAGAAATAAATTTTATTATAGGTTGTCCTATTTCCATGATTTTTTTCTCCAAGCCATTTTTTTATATTTATGTAAAAACATTCTAGCAAAACCTAACCTATCCCATCTTTCATCTTTTTCAATATAATCTATTTCCATTTTCCAATTATCTCTTCTAAAAGGTATTACTTGTATATAAGGAGTTCCAACTTTTAAAACAGTTCTAAGTTCAGGATATTTATCTCCATTTAAAACAATAGGAAAGTTTATATAACTATCATAAGTATCTGTATCAACAATTCCACTTAAAGCCGTAAATCTATCATCTCCATTATTTAGTGGAGCAGTAAATAAACAAGAATAGCCTGGAGGAGTTTTTATTATCCATGGATTTAAAATTTTGTAGAAAGGTAATTCACTATTCTTTTTTACAAATGGACATCCTCCATCAACTCCACCTAATTGATGCACACCATGGGTTTCATTTGTCACATTAAGATTTACATTAGTAGCATTAATAAAATTACTTAAACCCTCTAGTGAGTTTCTAAAAAAAGAATCTTTTTGATTTGTTTTTGGGTTAACAAAATTATGTTCGATAATCATATCTTGAGGTAAAGACAAAAGATAACCTGTAGTTAATGAATCTAAAAAAGGAACACACCCTTTAATTGTTTGGTTTTCTAGATTATGATCTAATTTTTTAAACCATTCTGGAACATTAAATTTTATAGGTTTTGGTAGATCTACTTTTAAATTAGCATATTTTTTAGGCGCAATGAACTTAATGATTTTTTCGCTCATTAAATTTTTATATACTAACTAAACTAATTGTAAAGAACTGATATTTGTTACTGAGTTATCGTCTAACCATTTATAAAAATATTCATTTACAGGATAAGTTATAGAGGCAGTATCTATACCATCTATAGCAGTTACTGTGTTTTGCACTTCAGTTGATTTCCATGTATTTTCGGTTTTTTGATAATCCGTTAATTCTTTTTTAAATTTACCAATTTGTTCTACAAACGATGCTTCATCTTCATATTCTTCAGGTTCACCATCAGTATAATTTATAGAATCATTAGTGTAAGAAACAGCATGTTTTGTTCCCCATTTAATAGCATTAAAATCATCATCGCTTATATCTATAACTTTATAAGCTGCAGCATCAATCAATGTTTGAAAAGTTGTCCAGTCACTATCTGTACATATTCTATATAAACCACTGTCTTGTAAAAAAATTGCTTTTGCCATTTTATTATCCTGTGTTTTCCATTACTATTATCGCACCAGTAGAACCAGTTCCTCCTCTACCATTAGGAGATGAGTTCCATGAAGGTCCAGCGTTTCCACCTGCTCCAAAAGTATCAGTACCTAAGTACATTCCTCTTAATGATTGAGTAGCAAAATTTGCACCAGGTGCACTTCCAGGAGAAGCTGGACTTGGGGTAGCATAATAACCTCCCCCTTGACCTGCAGGACCACCGTTAGCTGTTCCTACGTTTGATAAGTTTGTGCTTCCTCCTGCGTTACCAGAGTTTCCACCTCCTGGGTTCCCAGATGTAGTACCACCAGTTCCGCCACCACCAACTGACCAAGGATATGAAACAGGGTGTGTAATATCTTTTGAGAAAAAACCAACTCCACCATTACCGCCAGAAGCACCAGTTCTTTGTTGGGTGCCGCCACCGCCACCGCCGCCGCCGCCAACTAATACGGCTGCAACGACTGAAGCACCAGATGATGAACCATAGTTTCCAGGACTTTGACCACCACCTACTGGAACAAAACCATTTCCTCCTGCTGATCCAGAAGAAGCCCCAGTAATTCTACCTTGTGCATCAACTGTTATTGTTGCTGAAGTATATGTGCCTGCAGATACTGCAGTATCAGCTAATTTATCAGCAGTTACCGCATCATTATTTATTTGCGTAGTATCTACTTCATTTGCGTCTATAGCACCATTATCTATTACTGTATTTCCATTTGAAATAATTCCCATGACTTCTCCTTAAATTTTTTCTAATTTCAATCTAAATTTTTCATTAGATTTATTATTAATCAAGTATATATTGTCGGAACCTTCCTGTAAAGTCCAGCTACCTTTAGAACCGTCAACTATATTACCTTCTTTTTTATGTTCGTTATTTAGATGTAAATCTCCTGTGTATATATTCTGCCAAACATTACCTGTTGCACCTAAATCGTATGTATCATTTGCTCCTGGTAAAATATTACCAGATGCAGTTATCTGTCCAGACGTAAGAGTACTGACAGCTAAATCACCTAAATTTGCAGTCACATCGATAATATTTGTTCCGTTTGAATAAAGTATTTTTATACCTTTATTTGTTGCAGCAAAAGTAGGTCCTGATCCTGAAGCTGTTTTAAATTGAACTGTATGGGCTCCAGAGGTATTATTAAACACAACATAATTTTTTTGAATTGAATTAGGAACAGTTACAATCTGATTACCTGTAATAGTGCCTGTTAATTCAATTATTGCATTTCTAGCATCTGAAGTTGATGTTGATCCATCCGTTATAGCTAGAGCAGTTGTTTGAGCTCCGCCAGCAATCGACTTAGCTACATAACCACCTACTTCCTGTTCAACTATTTGTAAATTAGTATTAGTGATTGTGCCCCAAAGACCAGCTTTTTCACCATTTGTAATTAACTCAACCCCTAAATCTGTGTAACTTGATGCCATGTTTTTATTATATCCTCTTTATGCTGCTCTATCAACCTCAGTCCAAACGTTTGAAACACCTGGATCTATTTCTGCCCAAGCGGTAATATTTGGACTTCCAGTATTAGATTGTAATTGAATTCCTGTAGGAATTACAACTGCGGTACCAACTATTGCTACTGATCCAATGCTTGCCGACATTTGTATTCCAGAAACATCATAACTAGTAGATTGTGAAACAGATCCGATAGAACCTGTTAATTGAATTCCTGTTGGTGTTACGTCTGCGTTACCTGCTGGAGTCTCTTCTCCCATTGACATTGTCATTTGAGATCCTGTTACATCAACAGCATGATCAGCAACACCTGCTGCACTTCCAATAGTAGTTTGTCCTATAATTCCAGTAACTGGAACATTACCAATTCCAGCAATTGAAGGACTACCAATTGCAGTATTTAGAGTATGCTCAGTAACAACTACAGAAACATTTCCATCTGCTTGAACTGAAAAAGTTCCTAAAGAAAGACTTAAAGCGAAATTACCAATATCTCCACCAGTTGTTGTGGCAACATCTACAATTGGAACTTCAGTTGTGTTAGGGCTTTGTGTAGCAAAAGGTGTTTGTGCAAAAGCAGTTAATGTATCTTGAGAAAGTTTTTTGTTTGTAATTGTTAATTCTTGTCCAGAAACAGGAACACCAATGTCAACACCCTCTTCACCAATTGAAGAAGTCATTTGCATTCCAGATACAGAAAACTGTACTGAAGAACCTGCAACAGCACCTGCATTTGTAATTGTAGCTTGAATTCCTGTAAGGTCTACGTTGTTATCACCCTCTGTAGTATTACTACCTAGAGATAATGCTAAAGCTATACCTGATGGATATGCATTGGCATTATTACCATCTGACGCATAAGCCGCTTCAGAAAATGCGGTTATCCCAAGAGCCATGACTTACGCCTCTTTTTTTTCTTCTACCTTTTCTTCTTCTGGTAATTCTTTACTAAGCAGATCAGAGTAGTGTTTTTGAATGATTTCTAAATCGTTGTATTCAATACTTAATGAAGTTTTTTTAGAAACAACACTTTGTATTTTTTGTAAATACATTTTACCTTTATCAGACAATTTTTCACTATCGTATTGTTTTGTATCGAAATTAAAAATCATTACATCTCTTCTAGTTTAAATCTATATTTTTTACCATTTTTATTATTTAAAATAAATAAATGTTCTTCACCCTCTTGAATAGTCCAATTACCTTTTGTACCATCAACAGCATTACCTTCAGCTTTTGCTTCATTACTTAAATGTAAGTCACCAGTATAAACATGTCTCCAAACATTATCGCTGGCACCTAAATCAAATGTATCGTTTGCTGTAGGCAAAACGTGATCTGTAGTAATATTACCGGTAGTAGTTATGGCTCCATCTACGTTTAATGTTGAGCCATCAAATGTAAGATTAGCTTCACCATTTAAGGCATCTGCAGCTGAGTAAGTTGCTATTCTATTGTTTGCTCCATTAGCAGTAGAAGAAATTGCTACTGAAAGAGTTGAAAAAGTTGGTGGGGCTCCTGCACCTGCAGAAGTTAGAACTTGGCCAGAGTTACCAGTAGCAACATAAGCTGGTGCTCCGTTGGCATCATAAGTAATAAGATTACCGTCTGTACCATGAGCCATTGCAGCTAACGTAACTGCATTATCAGCAATTTGGGCTGCGTCTATAGCATCGTCTGCCATTAAGGCATTCGTAATTTGATCATTTGCAATATGGGCTGTGTCTATTGAGCCATCAACGTATTGATTACTGTCCACACTGTTCGCTGCCATTTTAGCAAGCGTTATATTTGCATCAGCTATCTTGGCTGTCGTTACATTATCATCAGCTATCTTGGCTGTCGTTACATTGGAATCAACAATAGAAGCAGTTACCACAGCGTCTGCTGCAAGTTGATCTGCACCTACTGCATCATCAGCAATTTTAGCTTGAGTTACTGCATCGTTTTGAATTTCTGCTGTAGCTACTCCTAGATCTTTAATTGTTATTGCTCCAGAACTAGCAGCAAAGTTATCTGAACTAAATGATGCAGCACCTTTAGCAGACGTAGAAGCGTCAGCTAAATTAATTGTGACATCACCTGATGTTCCACCACCCGTTAAATTTGTACCTGCCACAACAGAAGTAATGTCTCCTACTTCTGGAGTTGTCCAAGATAATTGTGCAGTTGAGTTACCATCTGTAGTTAAAACTTGTCCTGAAGTTCCATCGTTAACAGGTAAAATCCATTTCCAAACTGCATTAGCAGAATGAGGTGGACTTTGAATTTGAACTCCGTGACTGTTTTGAGAACAGTTTAATTGTAGTACTCCATCTTGACTTGATCCATCACCTTTAGCTGTAAGTTTACCACCTGATAAAACTTCATTATTAAAAGTTGTTGTACCAGCATCTGACATGTCTATTGACATTGCAGTTATTGTAGAACCACCATCGTTACCTTTGATTGCGAAATCTTTATCTTGAACTGAAGTGCTAATTACAAGATCACCACTATTTGCAGTTGTTAAATTAGCAACGTCATAGGTAGCTATTTTTAAATCTATTTGATCATCTGTGTCTGCTGTAATACTAGTATCAGCATCAGCATCTAAAATTAATTCTGTTCCGTTTAGATCTAAACTGCCTGACATCGTAATGCCATTTACACTGCCATTAGTATCTTTAATTACTGCTTTTGATGCAGGAAGAGTACAGAATACTTCTTTAGTTCCTGCAGAAAAGTTTACTGCGCTATCAGAATTAGATGATGAAATAATTGTTGTTCTTGATAAAGTATCAGTGCCTGCATCTGTTACAGTTCCTAATCCAACTTCAAACTCTCCATTAGGGTTAACAATGGCATAGTAAGTAGTATTAGAATTTCCAATACCATTAACAAATGATTCAAAACCTGCTACAGCACCAGCCAGACTTAATGTGCCTGTCCCAGTTGTTGTTGAAGTTTCTTTTACCCTATCGTTTACTACCAAAGCCATGTTAACTCCTTATAAATTATGCTATTCTTAATATTGCAGCAGAAGTTGTGAATGCAGGAAACTGAATTGTAAATGTTCCAGATGTTGCAGTCTTATCTCCACCAAAATCTAATACAGCAACTGCTTCAGTAGTGTTTGATCCACCGTTAGTTTGAGTATTGTAAATCAAAGCTCCTCTTGCAGTTAAAGTAACACCAGTAAATGATAAATCAGCAAAGTCTGTAATTGCTACACCTGATGAAACTTTTACACCACTGTTTACTAAGGCTTTTCCGCCTGCAGTGTAACCAGATGGTGAAGTAACTTCAGTGTTAGAACCACCTCCTGGATTGGTTGAATAGTTTGTTGTTGAAGCACCTAGTGTAGCTGAGTTTGTGTACATAGCTAATTTAAATGTGTCTCCACCATTTCCAGATGTATCAAAATCGTGTTCTCCTTGAATCAATTGCCCTTTGAATGAATTGCAAATTGCGTTTGTTGTTATTGCCATAATTATTCTCCTTATTAATTTGTATTAGGAGTAGGTGAAGGTACCTGTATTCTAGGTACGCCATCACTAAACTCCGCTCTTCTTCTTCTACCCATTTGTTGTAGGGCAAAATTCTGTATCTCTTCATTATACTTTGTTTCATACAGTTTGTATAGATTGTCTGGTCCTTTTAGGAATCTATAAGCTTCTGTTAAGACTCCATGAAGAAGCATGGATTCTTGGTATGTAGAAATAAAAGTATTATTTGTAGATGTAAATTGTGGTGGATCTGTAATATAATTTATTTGAACTTGTAGAGCTGAACTAGGCACAGGTGCTACTAAAAAATTAAAATCATCCCAATTTGCCCAGTATTTTGGTGTCCCAGTAGCCCCACTGTTGTTATATTCAGATATAAAACTAGTATCTCTTTTTTCTAAAAAAGTTCTATTCCCACTTCCATCAATTACTTGAACAGATCTTATAATTGTTAAATCGGCAGGTAATGAAACATATCTGTTTGATGCAGTAAAACTTGAGTTAGCATATTTTCTCAAATCATCATAATCAACTTTACCTGCAATATCTAATTCTACAGATCTTATAAAGTTTTGTATAATTGAATCAGTTAAAACATTCTGATCTACTTCTGTATAATCTCTAACTTGTGTAAGAAAATTTGCATGTGTGATTGCCATTATGTAATACTTACCTCCACTGAACCTAAAACTGATCTAAGTTCTCTTCTTCTATTTTGTAAAGATGGATCTTCTGGGACCATACTATGTATTGTAGTTGTAATACCATTTGAAGTAACATTGAATTCTTGTGTTTTAAAAGCAAAGTCTCCAGGCAATGATAAGTTTGCTACGCCAACATGTATCCCACCAGAATCTGATATAGTTTGATCATTAGAAAATTCTTGAGAAGGTTGTTGGAACTTCATGACTCTAGGATTTTGCAAAGCTACTGCATCAGCTTTATGATATGGAGGATCCAGTTGTGGATGTTTTGGTTCAAACTCTGATATGTGAACTAAAGAACCATTCCATTCTTTAACCATCTCCTTATATGGAAATGCCATTCCAGATCTATCAGAAATAGCTTTAGATCTTTTCCCTGTCGCAAAACTCATTATGCTCCTCCAGGGTAGTATGACTGAGGAGAAATATAAACTGAAGTTCTTGATCCATCTTCATTTAATGCTCTAATTAATTCATCCTCGTATAATTGTTTTAATAATTGAATTCTATCTGGTGCTCTTTTTTGTGATAAATAATATGCAAGACCAGAACACATGCATGGAAGAAATCTATAAGCTACATCTGGGTTGTTAGTAAATGAACCTGCATCTTCAATTCTGTTAATTGTGTAAAATTTTAATGTTGTAAATGTTGTTGCATCTGGAGCTAAATATAAACTAATTGTGGGTGTTGTTTGTCTGTCAACATAATACTGAGAAGGTTGTCCAGTCTGTAATTTATTTGGAAGTGCTGCATAAGCAGATCTATCTATTTTAGTTAATGATACATCATTTGTTGATGAAGTGTTTCCTGCTGCATTTGTTGTAGAAATATATGCTTCAAGAACATCGTTTACATCACCATCTACTGTATATGTTGCTGTGCCAGCAACTAAAGCTTTTTCATTAAGTTTGACTTTCCAAAGGTGTATACCTCTATTGCCCCACTCAGAAAATAAAAGATTTAAACTTCTTCTTGCGCTACGTATGTCATTCCCACTATTAGTCCGCATACCACATCGTTCGTATGCCTCTTCAATAATGTCATCGATCTGAAGATCGAATGCTGTAGTTCCTGACGTAGCCATAATTCATTACATTATGTCTTTGTA
>Ga0098043_1000143_pt1 | contig 22960 bp, 28 predicted proteins | sample 9B_taG_FD_92581 | JGI IMG/M metagenome (GOLD analysis project Ga0098043, IMG submission 92581) | Marine viral communities from the Subarctic Pacific Ocean - 9B_ETSP_OMZ_AT15188_CsCl metaG | ecosystem: Environmental > Aquatic > Marine > Oceanic | place: Subarctic Pacific Ocean | collected 2015-01-10 | reverse complement strand
GACAATGTGAAGAAGTATCTTAACACTAATAAGTATAAGATGCGAGTCAGAGGTCAGCATATTAAAGAAGAACTAAAAGGCAAAGGCTTGACATCTTATGGACAAAGCATTGACGAATCAACACACTTACGTGTATACATAGAGGAGAAGTAATATGAGCAATAAAAGTAATTTTACAATAGATGTATTTAATTATATCGACGAGGAAGAAGACGTAGAAGAGTATGGTAAACGTCTGTATGTAGATATAGGTCGTTTAGCTGATGACATTTTAAATGCTTTGGAAAACCACCCAAGCTATAAAGATTATTGGGTTGAAATTAATGGAGTAAAAAGATGGGAGTAATAATATGATAGCTGAAATGTTAATGTGCCTAGCACTTAATGTCTACCACGAGAGTAAAAACCAATCTTTGATAGGACAGATAGCAGTAGCACAAGTAACCATGAATAGGGTTAGAGACGAGAGGTATCCTAATAATGTATGTGATGTCGTAAAACAAGGCTTGACATATAAATGGAATCCATCTATACCTATTCGCAACAAGTGTCAATTTAGTTGGTATTGTGATGGTAAGAGTGATAAACCTAAAGATGAACATGCATGGGATAAAGCTATGTTAGTTGCACATGGTGTGTACTATGGCAACCTTGATGACTTTGTTGAGGGTGCTACACACTACCATGCTCACTATGTGTTACCATCATGGGCAAGTAGTAAAACATATATCACACGAATTGATGACCACATATTTTACAGATGGGATATAAACTATGAGTAAATTTATATATGATTGTTGGAATGTTGTTATGAATTATGAACGTAATCCATTAAGTAACATTCAAGACTTACATGTTAGACACATGGTTATGCAAGTATTAGCATACATGTGGTGTATTATATTCTCAATGTGGTTTGGTGGCATGTGGATATTTGGATTTACTGCTATCATACATACTGTTCTTATATTTGGAATAGTTATAACTGTAGCAGTTTTTGAAACAGCAAAACGTAAATCAACTTACTTTGACCATTGGTATAAGGAACGAGGTTTAGGTAGAGGAAATGGGGGAGAACATGAATGATACAGTAATAAATCTACAAGAATTTAAAGATGGTGTTGCAGATGGTTTGCTTGAGGGTGTTAGAAAAACTTTCAATAGCAGTAGAGTATCTGATGCCTATAAACAAGGCTATGATTTTGGTCTTTATCTATATAATGAACAACTAGAGGAAGAAGAACATGAATAGATTTATTATAGAAGAATCACCACAAAAGATTGCTAAATCTTTATGTGACCAACATGTAGTCAAGATGCCATTAGAAGAGTCACAGATGTTATGTACTGCTTTATGGCATCATGCACCACAGTATGCAGAAAAGCATAACTTATACAAGCCTGTCCATCAGAAACACCCATGCACATTGTGGGCTATGCATAGTAGAAATAATTTTATATTTGCGTATATTCTTTATTGTTTTATGCTAGAAGAATATACTTACAGATATGGTAAAAATCATGGTGCATCTAAACATAGGTACAATATAAGAGAAGGTGCTAAGTTTATACCTGAGTTAGGTATCACAAAACACCCACAATGTTTTAGTGGACATGACGAACTAAAAACAGATGAATTTTTTCCGATAAAAGCCTATCGTAATTTTTATAGGGTTGACAAATTAAAGTTTGCAAGATATAAGTACACAGATAAACCCCAATGGTTATAGGAGATAACATGATTAAATATAACAATTATTTTGCATCAGAATTAGAAAAACATGCAATAGCAATAACACAATACCAACACCCATGCACTATACAACTAGGTGATGTAAATAACCTTGACGTTTATAGTGATAAGTATCGTGATGTAGATTTACTACTAGCAGGTTCACCTTGCACATCATTCTCTGTAGCAGGAAAACGAGATGGTTTCAAGGCAGAGAGTGGACAGTTATTCTACAGATTCGTTGATGCACTCAAAGCAATCAAACCTAAATACTTCTTACTTGAAAATGTTAAAATGTCCAAAGAGAATGAAAGCATTATGGTCAATGCCATACGAGATGTCGTAGGTGATACTTTTAAAGTACACATTGTCAATAGTGCATTAAAAAGTGGACAGAATAGAGTAAGAATGTATATCACAAACATACCATTTGACCCATCTAAAATTAAAGACGAGGGTATAGTTTTAGGTGACATACTAGAAGAAGATGGCATTGCCAATCCATTGATGACTAACAAAAATGGTAAGTCACATTGCCTAACAGCACGATATAATGGTGCAGTATGGTGGAACAGTATAGAACGTAAGCAGAGAACTATGGTTCAAGTAGGAGAAACTGCTGAGATAAAAGGTCATGATATACTTAAAAGAGTATACTCACCTAGTGGGAAATCTCCCACTTTAAACAGTATGGGTGGTGGGAACAGAGAACCTAAAGTTGCCACATTTAATCCTAAAGGTGGTCGTATTGTTAATCGTAGACTAGATAAGTTTGGTGTACGAAAAGACAACCAATTAGAAATACCTTTCACAGAAAAAATAGAAGTTAGACAAGATGATAAAACGAATTGTCTAAGCACTATCCAAAAAGATAACATAGTTGTAGATGATTTAAGATGGAGAAAGTTATTGGTTACAGAAATGGAATCATTACAGACTTTACCTAGAGATTATACATCTATGGGTAGATACCAAAAAGATGGAGAAAAGTCAATAGCATACATGCCTGTAGCCAAGTCTAATCGTATGAAAGCGATAGGCAATGGGTGGACAGTATCTATCATCAATGAGATATTTAAGGGCATTGATGGTGATTTAAGAGATGTAATGTCAATGTTTGATGGTATATCTTGTGGACAACAAGCATTAAAAACAACAGAAAGGAGTTAATATGAAAGATACAAACGGTAAATTTAAGGTTAATATAGATATGAAAGATATTCTTGTTACAGAGGAGCAAAGGTTAAAGTTTCTACAATTACATAACAAGCTAAAAGAAACAATAGATTACATCTCTGAGTGTCATGACATACGATTGTCAGAGGTATCTATGTTAGATGAGTTACTACATCATATGCATAATTCATTAAAGTTTGTTCCACAGAAAAATCCTGATAGTGATACAGCAAAATGGTATGCAGATTATGTGTTAGAGTCAGATGAAACTGCATGGAAACCTATGCATGACTAATTTTACGGTCAATGTGCCAAAGCCCAAAAAGTTGCCAAGATATGTAGTGCAACAAACTTGGGCTAGTGGTAAATCCTTCTATAGATATAACCCACCTCAAAAGTATGTTGATGCAAATATTGTACAACGTATTAATTTAGGAGAAAGTTTGTCAGAAGTAAGGCAGAAAGCTAAAGAGTTTAATGATGCCATAGACGAATACATTTCTAATTTAGAGGAGAACATATCTATAGAGAGGTTTCCTACACTACTAGGCTTGTCTGTCGAATATAAAAAATCTAATGATTTCAATAGATTAGGCACTAAAACTAAAAAAGATTATGAATACTTTTTACGAGTTGCAATGGAAACAATGTATCGAAATAAAAAAGTATCAGACATAAAGCTGAAAAATTTTAATGGTGCAGTTGCACGACAGTTATATGAACTGTGGCTTAATCGTGGCATATCTATGGCAAACCACATCTGTGCCGTAGTCAAAAAAATGTATTCTTTTGGAACAGAAATGGGATATGCTGAAACAAATCCATTTATGACCTTTAAGATGAAGTCCACACACAAAAGAACTGTTGTATGGACACAGGAACAAATGCGTAGATTTCTTGATGTAGCCTATGCCGATTTTGAATATAGAAATGTTGGATTAATATCACAAATGGCATATGAATGGTGTCAGAGGATAGGTGATATGCGTTTATTAGAGTGGTCTAATGTCGATTTTGATAAAGGTGTGTTAAATTTGCAACAGTCTAAAAGACGTTCTATAGTTTGTTTACCTATTGAAGAGGATTTACTTGACATGTTGGTGGAACAAGAAAAAGATTTTGGCTTTCAAAAATATGTAGCACCATATACAAAAGATAGAAGTGGGGAATATGTTCCATACAACATAGAACGTATATCACAGGTGGCTAAACGTATAATGCGAAAGGCAGGTCTACCTGATAATCTATGGTTAATGGACTTTAGAAGGACAGGAACGACAGAGATGGTAGAAGCAGGTGTACCTATGGGTCAGATTATGTCTGTCACAGGTCATGCTAACCCTAATAGTGTTAAGCCATACATGAAAAATACATATGCTAGTGCTAACTCTGCACTAAAAGAAAGAAAAAAATATGTTGACAACCACTAAAATTCATGGTAAAAGCATTCAAATGCCCAAACAAAGGAACATATAATGATATATAATATACATGATATTATAAAAGATATACATATAACTGTAGGAGAAACAAGAAGAATGAACTGTCCTACATGTGGTGGTTATAATACATTTACTATTACAAATAACATGGGTTCACTTGTTTGGAATTGCTATAAGGCATCTTGTAATATTAAAGGTACTACAAGAACAAGAATGTCTGTAGATGAAATAAAGGGTGTACGACAAATGAAAGAGCAAGGTGAGTTTGTGTTACCTGAATTTGTTGTACAATCAAAAGATAACTATATTCTTAATTGGTTTCGTGATAGGAATATAGATAGTAATACTGTTGAGTTCTTACATGATGTGAAAGATAACAGAGTTGTGTTTCCTATTCATGAGAACGGTAAGACAGTAGATGCCATAGGAAGGTCACTAGGTAAGAGATTACCTAAGTGGAAAAAATATGGTAATAGTGGGTTGCCTTTTACCTTTGGATGTGGTAATGTGGCAGTCGTTGTTGAGGATTGTTTGAGTGCCTTATGTATTGGAGGTGAAGTATACGTTGGGGTAGCTGTGTTGGGTACGACACTTACTGATATTCACAAACGGTATCTCTCACGATTCTCAACAGCAATTATAGCACTAGACCCTGATGCCCTACCCAAAACTATGCAGTTTGCAAAAGAATTAAGAGGGCATGTAAACACAGTAAAAGTTTTACGGTTGACAGATGATTTAAAATATCGTAAAGAAGAAGACTTAATAAACTTAAACCTATTAACCCCAAAAGGAGAACCAACATGGAATTAGCACTTATACGTAGTTTAATGGAGAAAGATTTTTATGATAATCACAGAGGAGCAAAGTGTCCTGACAGATTGTTTAGCAAAGATGTTCGTAAGATAAAACAAGCATTAGATGTTGCTATGCAAAAGTATGAAAGGTCAGTTACACCTGATGAGATACATGCTCTGTTTGTATCAGGTAATCCATCTATGACAACTGCACAGAAGAATGCATTTGAAGGTCTGTTTAATCAGATTAAAAAAGAGCAAACAATGGGAGATGACGTTGCACAAGAGGTACTATCTAAATTATTTCAGCAAGTTATTGGTGAAGATATTGCTAACATTGGTTTTGACTATGTTAATGGTAGTCTTTCCACACTTGAACCCATTAGAAATATTCTTGAGTCTTACTCCGAGAATTTAATACCTAATATTAATGTCACATGGGATGACATAGATGTTGACACATTACTATCAATGAATGACCTTGAAGCAAGATGGACATTTAATATAGAGTCACTTGCTCGTAAGATTGGTGGCATTAATGCAGGACATCTTATTGAAGTAGGTGCAAGACCTAATACAGGTAAGACATCTTTTCATGCAAGTCTCATTGCAGGAGTCAATGGGTTTGCAAGACAAGGTGCTAAATGTATGATACTTTGTAATGAAGAAGGTAGTCATAGAGTTGGCATGAGGTATCTAACATCTGCAACAGGTATGGACAAATGGGAGATAAAAGAAAACCCTAGTAAGGCTAGAGATTTATTTGCACCCATAAAAGAAAACTTATTGATTAAAGATGCTACAGGTAAAGATATGGCATGGGTGGAATCAGTATGTAAGGCTGTAGAACCTGACGTAGTTGTATTAGACATGGGTGATAAGTTTGCTAGGACAAGTGGCTTTGCAAGAGCAGACGAAGCATTAAAAGCAAATGCTATACATGCAAGACAGATTGCTAAGATGCACAACTGTGCTATATTTTATATGTCTCAACTATCTGCAGAAGCAGAGAATAAGGTTGTGCTGAACCAAGCTATGATGGAAGGGTCTAGAACAGGAAAAGCTGCAGAAGCTGACCTGATGATACTGATTGCAAAGAACCCACCTGTAGAGGGTCAGGATGAAGAAGATTCTATGAGACATTTAAACTTAGTAAAAAATAAGTTGACAGGTTGGCATGGAATAGTGCATAGTGAATTTGATTATAAAACAGCAAGGTATGAATCATGAAAGTATTAAAAAAGAACATGTCATTTATAAAACGTATTGTAACAAATTTAATTTGGTATTATAGACACGTAAAAAAAACAAATAAACTATATGATTTTTCTTATCACAGAAAATATTTTAGTGAGTATCGTGAAGATATGTTTTGGGAATATTATGAAAGTGATAGAAAAAAAACTAAGATAGAAGATACATTTTTAGAATTGTGGTTTTACTATGTTGAATACAAACATTATGTTAGAGAGATACAATCAGATAGAGGTTTGTCTAAAGTAAGCGACGGTGTTTGGGAAGATAAAAATTGGGGATATTGGGAGTTTACGTATACTTATTGGTTTAAAATACCTGCTAGTATGATAAAGTCTTTTATAAAGTATAAAGTGTTAAAGATAAAATATGTTGACCCACACATAGCATGTTATAGTTACCCAAATTGTGATGAATCACCTAGTGGTTGCACTCATATTATGGGTCAAGATGCAGAACCTTATGGACACAGAGATTAGGAGTTAAAATGATAACAGTATTAGATGTAGAAAATACAACAACAAAAAGAGATGGTAAGACACATCTTGACCCATTTGAACCTGACAATAAACTTGTAATGGTTGGCTTTATTGTAAATGGTCGAGAGTATTTATATAGAACAGATGACGTAAATGTTTCTTACCATGCAGAGATACAAAGTATATTAAATCAAACAACACTTCTTATATGTCATAATGTTGTACATGAATTACTTTGGTTGTGGGAGTGTGGTTTTGAGTATGATGGTAATGTATATGATACTATGTTAGCTGAATATATTTTACAGAGAGGTATCAAAGAACCATTATCCCTTGAAGCCTGTGCAATGAAACATAATTTAGAAACTAAAAAGCAAGGAACATTGAAAGAGTATTTTAAGCAAGGGTATAATACAGATGAAATACCACATGCAGAACTATCACATTATTTATCTGCTGATGTATGGGCAACTAAACAGTTATACGATAAGCAAATTAATGCTATAGAGAAATCTAATAATGGTATACGAAAAGTTATAGAGTTTACAAATAAAATATCTATCACTCTTGCTAGAATATATCAGACAGGTTTTACAGTTGATGTAAAGTCATTAGACAAGGTTAAACAGGAGTTCTTAACAGAGAAGAATGTAATATCAGAAAGTTTAAAAAAGAAAGTTAGAGTATTGATGGGTGATATTCCTATCAACTTAAATAGTCCTGAACAGATGTCGTGGGTTATATTTAGTAGAAAGCCTAATGACAAAGCACTATGGGCAAATAGCTTTACACCATACATGAGTAGAGAGGATTTTAAGAAGACTGTTAAAGAAAACTCAACTGTTGTACGTAAAGTTATAGCAAAGAAATGCCCTAAGTGTAATGGATATGGAAAGGTTAGAAAGACCAAAAGAGATGGAACACCGTTTGCAAGAGAAACAAAATGCACACATTGTGAAGCACAAGGTTATCTATTTACACCTACATCAGAGGTTGCAGGTCTCAAGTTTGCACCACCCACAGCTAAATGGGTATCAGCAAATGGTTTTGGTGTAGGCAAAAATAATTTAGATATGGTACAGCACATAGCTAAACAAAATAATATGTTAGATGCAGTAGATTTTTTAGGAGACTTAAAAAGATTATCTGCTTTAGAAACATACCTTTCTTCTTTTGTAGAGGGTATACAAACACATATAAAGTCTGATGGTAGATTGCATGTTAGATTACTACAGCATAGAACTGCAACAGGTAGATTTAGTGGAGCAGACCCTAATATGCAAAATATGCCTAGAGGTGGTACATTTCCTGTAAAGAAGGTATTTGTATCTAGATGGGAAGGTGGCAAGATAATGGAAGCAGATTTTGCACAATTAGAGTTTAGAACTGCTGCATATTTGTCACAAGATAAAATAGCAATGAAGGAGATAGAAGATGGTTTTGACGTACATAGTTACACTGCAAAAGTTATTACTGAAGGTGGTCAGAGTATTAGTAGGCAAGAAGCGAAAGCACACACGTTTGCACCACTCTACGGTGCGACAGGGTTTGGAAGAACAAGTGCAGAAGCAAAATACTACAAACAATTCAATGAAAAGTATAAAGGAATCGCATCTTGGCATTCCAGATTGGCTAAGGAAGCTGTAAGTACAGGCAAGATTTCTACACCTTCAGGAAGAGAGTTTGCCTTCCCTAAAGTAGAAAGATTAGCCAATGGTAAGGTTACATACTTTACACAAATTAAGAACTTTCCTGTACAGTCTTTTGCTACAGCAGATATTGTACCATTAATATTAATGGAGATAGACAAAAGACTTGACAGGTATAGGTCATGTGTGGTAAATACCGTACATGATTCAATAGTGGTGGATGTACATCCTGATGAAGTTGATGATGTGCTACACCTAATAAAGGAGACTAACAGTCGTATGACTAACTTGGTTAATGATAAGTTTAATGTAGATTTAAATGTACCATTAATTTTAGAAGCTAAAATAGGAAATAATTGGCTTGACATGCAAGAAGTTGTATGATATAACTACGAACCGTTAAAAAAAAGGAGAAGTATATATGGTAAATGAAATATCAATTAAGAGTATAGACAATGACAATTATGCAATCATGGCAAAAGCTATGGGTGTAAGTTTAGATAAAGAGAGTGGTGGTTCTACTTCGGTAAAACTTCCTAGACTACGTATCGTAAATCAACCTATCATGAAAGATACAAAGATAAATGGTAAAAAGGTTAAGGAAGAAATAATGGAAGCAGGTCACTTTGAACTAAAACTTCCTGACGATGAGAATGTATTCTATGGTAAGAATATAGAGATTAGAATCTTTATGCAAAGGTTTATGTATAAGAAGTGGATACCTTTTGCTAATAAGTATGAGAAGACAGTATTCTCTGACAATCTTAATATTGACCTAAAAGATACAATGGGTACATTTAATCTTGGTAGACCTCAAGGTTTTCAAAAAGATTGGAACAGTTTACCTGATACTACTAAAGATATAATTAAGTCTGTAAAAAGAGTTAGAGGTATTTTTGGTAAGGTTAAGTTTATAGGTAAGGTTGTAGACTCTTCACTAAATGAAGTTGAATCAAAAGAGACACCATTTATTTGGGAGATACATAATGCTACAGGTTTTAAAAACATGGGTGTTCCTATATCTACTTTAGCTAAGATGCAAAAGATACCTGTAAATCATTACATATCTGTAGGCACAGACGAGCAAACTATTCCAAGTGGTAGTAGCTTCTATGTTCCTGTGGCATCTCTTGACTTAACTAGAACTGCAGACATTACGGATAGTGACCAAATATTATTTACACAATTCCAAGAGTTTGTAACTAACTACAATGGTTGGGTTGTTAGTGAGTGGGATAAGTTTGTAGCATCTGAGGATATATCTGACCAAGACAAAGATATTGTTAATGAGTTTGTAGACGTAGAGTTGTCAACTGATGAAAAGTAACAACCCTTTTGAGGTTCATGACATTAACTACTTGTCACCTAGCAGTATAAATACCTACATAAGCGACATGCCTATGTGGGTAGCTAGGTATCTTTTTGGTGTTAAGTCAGGCAGTGGAGCAGGTGCAGTTAGAGGTATTGTTCTAGAATCTGCATTGTCTGATAAATATGAAACAGGTAAGTTTGACTTCGATGTATTGCAAATGAAGTTTATGAATCTATGTGTAGAATCTAATGTTGACTTAGGTGATATTAAAGTAGAAAAGGAAAGAAAGTTATTAAAAGGCTTTGGAGAAATTATTGATACAAACTTTGAGTATGAAGACTTAGAACAATATCAAGAAAGAGTTGAAGTTCAATTTGATGATATGCCTATACCTGTTATGGGTTATATAGACTTTAGATTTAAAGACAAGATAGTAGACTTAAAAACAACTACAAGAATGCCAAGTAAACCTACTCAAGCACAGATGAGACAGATGGCATTTTATTCTATGGCATATCCTGATAATAGTATAGATTTATTTTTTGCTACACCAAAAGATTATAAAAAGTTTACGTTAGATAAATTAGCTTCTTATAAAAAACAACTTAAAAAGGTAGCTTTTAGTATACAAAAGTTTTTGTCTATTAGCAGTGATAAGTATGAGTTGGCTTCTCTTATCTATCCAAATTTTGATTCGTGGACTTGGAATAGTAATCTAAAAAGAGAAGCAAAAAAGATATGGGCAAATGGATAGTGTCAGCATATAGTGCAACTCGCATAGCAAGAAAGCATGGGTATAGGAGTGGTTTGGAAGATATTGTTGCTAAATATCTTAAAGAACATAATATAAAATTCCTATATGAGAAGATTAAGATTGAGTGGGAAGACCTTTCTTATCGTACCTATACCCCTGATTTTGTTTTAGATAATGGAATTATTATAGAAACTAAAGGCAGATTTATAGCATCAGATAGGAGAAAACATATTGCTATAAAGAAACAACACCCTAATTTAGATATAAGGTTTGTATTTACAAACAGTAAAACTAAGTTACGTAAGGGTGCTAAATCATCATATGGAGAGTGGTGTATTAAATACGGTTTTAGATATTATGATAGAATAATACCTGAAGATTGGCTAAAGGAAAAGAAAAAAATAAAGTATTCTAAATTTATACCTTTTCCAAATAAAAAAGTAAAAAGGAGTTAAAATATGGATAATATAAATGTAGAAGATTTTACAATAGTTGTTAGTCCTATTCTTTCAGAAGACAGAAAGAAATGGACAGGTGGTTTATATACTAGCATACTATACAATAATCAAAGTTCTTTAAATAAAGAAGATAAAAAAGCCTTATATGGTATATGTAAATTAATGTGCAATGCTGTATTGCTAAGTAATGTAGATGATGATTTTAGAGAACATCTAGAAGAATTTACAATTACTAATGATACAATTCATGACTTAGAAGAAGAGTTTATAGATAGTCATGATGTTATACCACCCAACAAAAAGTACTTGCATAATGATGGAGATAATGTTATAAAGATAAACTTTAAAACTAAAACGAAAGGAAATGCATAATGGCTGCTAGTATAAAAGAAATGATAGACTTTGAAGATAGTGAACCTACTAAAAAAATAATAGGTAGAGAAATTGTAGAAGAAATGGTAAATCACCCACCACATTATAATCAACGTGGCATAGAGTGTATTGATGCTATTGAAGCTGCAACAGATAAAGGCTTTGAATATTATTTACAGGGTAACATAATTAAATATCTTTGGAGATACAGATATAAAAACGGTTTAGAAGATTTAAAAAAAGCCAAATGGTACTTAGATAGATTAATAGAGATTAAAAATGAAAATAAGAGTTAAAATATTTACAACATTAAATCTAGACCCTGAAGAATATGCTGTTCCTTCCGATGGAAGTGTTACAGAAGAATTTGAAGAGTTATTACAAGAAGTAATACACGATATAAATGGTATAGAAATAAAAAACATTAGAGTAACACAGGAGGAGATATAAATGAATAATATGGGCACAAATTTACCGACAGACTATCAAAACTTTATAGCATTATCTAGATATGCTAGATGGATACCTGAAGAAAATAGGAGAGAAGAATGGTCGGAAACTGTAGATAGGTATTTAAACTATATGCAAGACCATTTAATTAAAAACTATGACTATGATGAAAGAAAGTTTTATGAACTTAGGGATAGATTATTTCATCACATAATAAATTTAGATATAATGCCTAGTATGAGAGCATTAATGACTTCAGGTAAAGCACTTGATAAATGTCATGTAGCAGGATATAACTGTTCATACTTACCTGTCGATAGCCCTCGTGCATTTGATGAGTGTATGTATATTCTTATGTGTGGTACAGGTGTAGGCTTCTCTGTTGAAAGAGAGAATGTGGACAAACTTCCTGTAGTAAATGAGCATTTTGAAAAAAGTACAACTGTAATCAAAGTGGGTGACTCTCGTTCAGGTTGGGCTAGAGCATTACGTGAGTTGATTGCTATGTTATATGTAGGTCAGATTCCTACATTAGATGTTACAGAAGTAAGACCTGCAGGTGCAAGACTTAAAACATTTGGTGGTAGAGCATCAGGTCCTGAACCTTTTGTAGATTTATATAGGTTCTGCATTAAAACATTTCAACAGTCTGCAGGTAGAAGACTATATCCTATTGAGTGCCACGATATAATGTGTAAGATTGGTGAGGTTGTTGTTGTAGGTGGTGTTAGACGTTCTGCTTTAATTAGTTTATCTAATTTAGGTGATGACCAAATGCGATATGCTAAGTCAGGTCAATGGTGGGAGAATGAAGGTCAACGTGCATTGGCTAATAATAGCGTGGCATATAAAGGTAAAATAAATATGGAAACCTTTATGCGTGAATGGTTGTCACTTGTAGAAAGTAAGTCAGGAGAACGTGGTATCTTTAATCGTAAGTCTGCCGTAGAACAAGCAGGTAAAAACGGTAGAAGGGATACTAACTATGCTTTTGGTTGTAACCCATGTAGTGAGATTATTTTAAGACCCTATCAATTCTGTAATCTATCAGAGGTTGTTGTAAGGTCAGATGACACTGAAGAAACATTATTAGAAAAAGTAGAAATGGCTACAATACTTGGTACATTTCAATCTACTCTTACAGATTTCAAATACTTACGGTCAATATGGAAAAAGAATACAGAAGAAGAAAGATTACTTGGTGTATCATTAACAGGTATTATGGACAGTAAATTATTTAATGACGATAACACGATATTCCTAGAAGATGGTCAACGAATATTTGATGGTTCACGTGTAGGTGCTATACTTACAAAGTTAAAAGAAAAGGCTATCAAGACAAATAAAAAGTATGCAAAAATTTTAGGCATACCACAATCTACTGCCATTACCTGTGTCAAACCAAGTGGAACTGTATCACAGCTTGTAGATAGTGCAAGTGGCATTCATGCTAGACATAGTGAATATTATATTCGTACTGTACGTGGTGATAACAAAGACCCATTAACAGAGTTCATGAAATCAGCAGGTATACCTAATGAACCTGATGTAATGAAACCTGATAGCACCACAGTATTTAGCTTTCCTATGAAAGCACCTAAAGGAGCAACAACTAGAAACGACATGTCAGCCATAGACCAACTAAGACTATGGAAAACATATCAAGAGTATTGGTGTGAGCATAAACCATCTGTTACTATTTCCGTAAAGGAAGATGAATGGATGGAAGTTGGAGCATGGGTATATAAAAACTTTGATGATATATCAGGAATTAGTTTTCTACCACATAGTGAACATACTTATGCACAAGCACCATACCAAGAAATCACAGAAAAAGAGTATAAAAAACTTGACAAACTTATGCCTGATGTGATAGATTGGAAAAAACTGCAAGATTTTGAAAAAGAAGACAATACAACAGGGTCAAAAGAGTTGGCTTGTAGTGCTGGAGTTTGCGAAGTCGTTGATATTGAGTCTACATAATCAGGTAGTTTACCCTTCGGAGGTGGTGTTTTACCCCTCTGAGGGTCTTTAAAACAACAAAAATTTTTTACGAAAGGAGAAATTTATGAAAAAAGCAAGAAAAGTAGACCTAGAGAACTATACTAAGGACAATGCAAGATTTGTTGATGGTGAGTGGTGGTATTATAGTAGCACAGGCACATATCGAGAGAGAGTTGTTACTCATGCTCGTAAAAATACAAATCGTATGTTTGTAGGTGGTAAGTTTATACCTAAATATTCAGACTACAAAAATAGAATAGTTAATCCACTTCACAAACCCGGTAATTATAAATCTCTTGATGATGCATATTCACACAATGAATTAGATGAAATGGCTAAAGATGAAAACGTCAAAGGTGAATTGTACATAGCAACTAGACCTGAGTTTGAAAAAGAAGGTTGGTTTAAAATAGGAATGTCTGTAAACTCTGCCGAGAGTAGACTTAAAAATTATCAAACAGGTAGTCCTTTTCAAGACTACTATCTTGTTGATAAAAAAGCTGTAACAAATGTTGCAGATGAAGAAAGAAAGATGCACAGATATATAAAACAATTCTGTGACAAGAAAAGTAACGAGTGGTTTAAAATAGATAAAGACAGGTTACTTAAATTATTTAATGAAGAGAAAGGAGAATAATATGAGAGATATATTAATTGGTTCTGCAAGAACTTATTATATGGGAATGATAAACAGGTCAATAGCAAATATGGAAGTGTTGCTAAATAATCCTGTAGGAATAGGAGACCCACCACATCAGGACATACAAGCTGTTATTGAGGTGGAGTTAGGTAAGATTGCTGATTACCACGATAAACTAGAAATGATACAAAAGTTTTTTACTAAAAAAGAAGAGCAACCTGATAATAAAGTGGAGAAAAAAGGTGATTCAAAATCGTAGACATTTTGGTTTAAAAAAGTATGATGCACCTTTACGCATACAGTTTGATAAAGGTGTACAATGTTTTAGAAAGGGTAGGGTCAGAAGTCCTTACCCTCTAAACACTATGCAGTATCGTGAGTGGCAGAGAGGTTTTGACTCTGCCTACACGAATAATTTGAAAAAGGTTAAGGGATATGAATTTAGAAGAAGAGGTACAAAAGTATATGGAAAATAAAAGTAAAAGCGTTATAACTGCTAGTGCTTATCAAGCAGAAGCAAAGAAAACTGCTATATTTCCTGCAGACAAAGCCCTAGAGTATTTATCTCTAGGGTTAGTCGGTGAAGCAGGTGAGGTAGCTAATAAAGTTAAAAAAGTTATAAGGGATGGTCATCGTTTAAATAATCCTAAACAGAATATTAGAGATGAAATAGGTGATGTTCTTTGGTACTGTGCTATGCTGTGTGATTGGCTAGAAGATGACATGGGTAAGATAATGGAAGATAATATAGCTAAATTACAGTCTAGAAAGAAACGTGGTGTATTAGGTGGTAGTGGTGATAACAGGTAGGTTATTTAGCTAAACCTAGTCTACCACCTCTTGATTTTTTAACTAATATATTTCCTATGCCGTACGCTTGGTCTTCTTCGATTGTATTTCCATATAATGCTTCGTATTCCTCGTTTGCGGCATCTCTTTTTATTTGACTTGTCTCATCCCACAATGCTTTATCTGTTTCTGTATAAGTAATCTGTTCACCTTTTAGTACTCTTGCTTCAGTTTCTGTAACTATTCTATCTTTAGCTAATTGTTTAGCATTTTTTATTAAATATTTAGCTGTATCTATAATCTCTTGTCTTCTAGCCTTATAACCTAATCTTTGATACTCTTCACTTTCTATAATACCCTCTAAAATTTGAGACATATTATAAGGACTATCCTCCCTAGCAAGTTCTCTACGAGTATATCTGTCAATTAAGTTGTTAGGGTTTCTTCTATATATATTATAAGTAGATAAATTTAGTCTGCCCATTTCTTCCTGTAAAACATTTTTCTTTTTTCTTTTGCCTAAACCAAATAACTGTTTTTCTAAAGGATTAACTGCTTGTAGAGGACCTGTTTGAAATGCAGAAAAAGCAGGGTCATCATAACCTGCACCTAGACCATCTGTTAAAGGTATATCAGGTAAACTTCTATTTGCTCTTGAATACATGTAGTCTAAAAAGTTAATTTCCCCACCCTTTCTAGTTTCAGGAATCATTCTCGATTGTGGGTCAAACTGACTGTACAAATCTTTTACAACAGACAAAGGTATCATATAGGTATTTAATATGTCTCCTATTGTTTCTCCAACTAATTTATCACCCTTAGATGCATTTCTATATAAATTATCTAAAATACTTAAACCAAGACCTACTCTAAAAGTAGAACCTAGTGTTGCCTGTAATCCGTCTCTAACATAATCACCTATTGTTGGTGGCAAAGTTCCTGTCATACCTCTGTATGCTATATCAGCCATTAGCATAAAAGCAGAAAAAGGACCATATAAAGGTCTACCATCAATTATATTTCCATTATTATCTTTTATTTCATACCAATAGTTTGTATCACCCTGTTTCATTCTCCAAGCAAATGCAGTCGCAAGCATCAGTGAACCTGTCATTCTTTTTCCTGCTTCTTTTTTCCATACATCAACAAATTTTTCAGTAGGTTCTTTATTTACCACATCTTTTATTAATTTTAATTGTGAAAATATGGGTGCATGTTCTCCTATAAATTTTAACTGACTTGCAATAAATCTAGGAAAAGGAAGAACAGCAGATATGACAAAGGGTAAATCTCTTTGATACTTAATAACACCTTTTGCAAAATTATTAAATGTTGTGTTTTCTCTAAATGAGTTTTGATAGGTAAATTCTAGTGCATCATCATATGCTTTTTGAAACATTTCTTCAGGTAGTTCATCTAAAGCACCATCTTCAATTATTTCTACTAATTCTTTTCCTGTTTTATCTTTAACGCTTCTACTTAAAGATGACGCAAATACAGATTGCTTCCAAAAGTTGTCGGATGCAGAGTTAAGAACATTAAACTTTCTACCAATATCTGCTAAAACAGTATCATTTTTCATGCCTATATCTATATCAGCATTTTGCCTAAATAATATAGCTGATTGTTCAGGGTATAATTCAGAATATAGTTGTCTAACAACTTTAGCTTCTTGTTGATTAAATGTATATTTAGCTATGTCAAATGTTCCATCTAATAAATTTCTAGAATTAATTATATTATCGATTGCTCTTATACTAGCATCAACACCTACACGAAATCCTGCGTTTAAATTATTTCTAGCAGTAGTGGCAGGTTGGGATGTCATTAATCCTAATCTTAGTCTATCTAAGTCTCTAAAAGCACTATATACACCTTTATCATTTGACAATATTGCTTCAGCTTCTTCTCTTGAAACAGTCGATAATCCTGCTGTACGAAGAGCATCATAATCTTTTAATTGTTTGTTTACAGCATCCCTGTATTCTTTGGTAGGTATTCCAACAAATTTTCCACCTAAACTTCTTTTTAATGCACTTTGTGTGCCTAGTATTCTACCTGCATCTGATATTTCTGCTTTGTAAATTAAAGAAAATTGGTCTAGTGTTATATTATGTTCTTTTATTATTCTAGTTATGTCATCTGTAAGAACGTCACCACTAGCTATTGCCTTCTGTATTGTCGAAGTTATTCTTTCACCGGGCTTCATTTTTATCTTTTCTTGTACTCTAATAACAGCTGCAGCTATGTTTTCAAATACATGTTTAGGTAGACCTGCTATAAGTTCATCAGAGTCTGAAAGATAGTGTCTTACTGCCCTTCCTTCTTTCACTTTATCTAGGTCTAATGCTTTTAACTTATCTTTTATCTCATTTATCTTTTCATCAGGTGCTTCTTTTAATACTTTTTTAGATTTTTCATTTGCAAGATTTGCTTTTTCTAATGTTTTTAAATAGTATTTTTCTTTTAATTCAGATGCTCTTGTAGCCCTTTTTGCACTTAACGCAGCAAATGGAACAGAAACTACACCTGCACCTATTGCAGAAGCAAGTCCTGTTGTTAATGCTCTTTCTCCTGTTAGTTCCTCTTGATTTTCTGTTGTAACTCTAGTTCCTTCTTCAATTAAACCTTGACCTGCACCTATTGAACCTTCAACTGCCATAGCACGAGTTATACCTGACTTTAATGGCTGTTCAAAAGCCTGTTTAATAGTTCCAGCAAGTGCTTTTCTTAGTCCTAATCTTGCAGTTTGTGTACCTGCTACTGCTGCAGCTTTCCCTGTTCCACCTGTTATTATACCTAAATATGTTGATGGTGCAGTAGCTATGCCTTCAGCATAATCCAACATCATTTTCATAGATAAGTCTTCTCCCGGCATTCTATCATACACATCTATTAATCTACCAAAACTATTTTTATCTTCTTCTTTTGCATTCTGTGCATATTCTAAGTCACGTAATGCAGTTATTTCATTTACGCTTGAGTAACGCATATGTTCCATAAACTCATCATACACCTCTTCTGCTGTGCTTAATTTTGTATTATTATTTCTTTTATATAGGAAATCGTAGGCATCAGATATGAAGCCATCATCTTTTATGAGGTTTTCTTTATTTATTTCATCTTCTTCGAGATAATTGTAGTCTTTTAATTTTAACATATTTATGCTTTTGGTTTTCCATTTGGAAAATGTGTTTTTCCATAATCCTCATTCCATTTATCATATTTATCTTTAGTAAAAAAAGTTCTCTCTGGTCTAGGTTTTACATAACCTTCAGGTAAATTAAAACCATACTCATTTTCAGGATATGATTTATTTAAATCAGGTTCAACTTTATTTTTCTTTAAATAATCGTTTACAATATTTTTAGCATCAACTACATTCTTGTTAAAAGGTTCACCCTGTAATATTTGTACTATTTCATCTGTTATAACATTAGGCTTTAAACCACCTTGATTTAACTGGTTAAGCATTTCATCTAAAATTAAATCTTGTTTTTTTATAATGCTTCCATCCCTAAAATCTTTTGTTTTTATTATTTCATCAATGCTTTTATTAAAACTTTTTATAGTTTGTTTTCCTGATTCTATATCGTCTTGTATTTCTTTTTCTGTTTTAATCTTTCTTTTGCCTTTTGGTATATATCTATTAGGGTCTGTGGCTAAATTATTTCCTAGTATGTTGTTTGTTATGCCTTGCTTTATCTGTAACTGTGTTTTATCTGTATCTGTTTTAGTTAAAGTGTCAAAATCATTCAGTGCTTTTTCAACTGCAGTTGTTATTTCATTTTGAAGTTCTGCCATTTCTTCAGGAAATACAGGTTTATATTCTTTATCTTTATCATCATATACATATGTTAGTTTAAAACCATATTGATTTGCTATTACATCTGTAAAATCCCTTCTTAGTTGAGAATATGTAACTTTTAAACCAGATTCTACTGGTAAACCTAGTTTTATTTGTGCTGTTGGATAATCACCAAACTCCCTATCATCCATAGCTAATGCTTGTAACTCTGCTAAATCTCTACCTAATACAGAACCAAATGTATCCACTCTTTTCTTTATATAATCTTTAGAACTAAATAAACCTATTTTTTCTGAAAGTGTTTCAGGTTGACTGTCAATTAGAGCATCAGAGTATGTTGTGCCTGATTTAACTTTTCCTAATATACCCTCTAAATATTCGTCTATAGTTTTATTGGTAGATTTGTAATTTTTTCCCATGTCAACAATATCTGCAGGATTCCAATTAAGACCTTCAGCATTAAATTTTTCTAATGTTTTTGCTACATCTTCTCCTTTTCCCTGACCAATTACTGCTGCTATTTGGTCTGTAGAGAGAAATTGACTATTGTTGTTACCTATTTTTTGTAACCTTTCTGCAATTTTATTTAACTCTTTTCTTTTAGCCCTGTTTGTTTGCAAGTTAGTTATACCCATTTCTGTCCACAACTTAGCAGAGGTATTAAATAATTCTTTTACATCTTGTCTTTCTTGGTCAGCTTCTGCTTTTATAGCTTCAGCACCACCTGCTAAAAATGCACCAAAATTAAACCCCATCTTGAACTCTCCTTGCCATTAAACCTTTTGGTTCTTCTTCTTTTACTTCATCTACAGGTTCTTCTTCTTTACCTGTCATAATTTCATCTACAGATTTTACACTAGGTTCTAAATCCATAGTTGCTAATCTTACGTCTATATCTTCAGGCATCTTTTCTTCAGGTTTTTCTTTATCTTCAACTGTATATTTTATACCTGATTTTTCTGCTAACTGTATAAGTGTTTCAGCTATAACAGGACTAATTAAAACACCTACATCAATAGTATGCAGTCCTTCCATAACACCACCAAGTTGTATAACTTCTGTTAATGTTTCTACAGGCACACCCATTTCAAGTGCGTTTATTATACCTGCACTATCTTCAGGGTCTGTTATTCTTGTAAAGTAATGTTTAATAGCCTGTTCAGGTGTGTTAAACTGTGGTGGACTTTGCCAAGGTCTACTACCAAGTTCAGGTGTTAAAGACTCACCTGCTATAGGCATATCTGTTAATATTTCTTTATTCATCATCATTATTAAAAGCCTTCTTTATACTTAAAACATAATCAGCAATAGAGTCCATTTTATTTTTTATAGGATTTGATTTTGGCATATTTCTAGCAAGTAAACCTTTTTTACTTTCTTCTGCAGGTTGCTCGTAGCCACCCTCTTTTATATATCTAGTCATGTTTCTACATGCTACTTTTGAAGCACTTTGTTCCATAATATTATCCTATTCCAAACGCACCTTTTAGAAGTATAGGTAATACTACACTTCCTATACTACTACTTGACTCATAATCACCTTTTATTTTGGCTGCATCTGTTGCGGCTGATGCATTTATTTGGGCTGCTGTTAAATCTTTTACACGTTCTCTTTCATTTTCTGCACTCTTCCAAGCCCATTCCATAGTATCACCATAGTATTGCCATAAATTATTATAAGCCTGATTACTAATACCTAATAAACTTTGTGCATTTACTTCATTAGCACGATTGAGTGCAGCAGTATCTGCAGTGGCAATCTGTCTTCTCCACTGTGCATTAGACTGTGCAATTACTGTTTGATTTTGTGCATTAAATTGGTCACGTTGATTATTAAGTTCTGCATTAAATCTCTCTACTACATTAGATTGACCTGCATTAAACTGTTGCTGTGCATTTATCTGACTTGCATTGTATTGTCCTGTTTGACTTGCTAGATTAGCGAAGAATTGGTCTACCTGATTTTGAGATGTTGCATTAAACTGTCTAGAAGCATTTGTTGCAGCTTGGTCTGTAAATAGTGATTGTACTCTTTGTTGTGATTTAAATAATTCTGTTTGTTGTCTGTTACTTAAATTAGCCATGTCAAGCTGTAAGAAGTTCTGTGCATTTTGCACACCTGCCTGTTGACGATTATTTAAGTTTGATAAATCCATGTTGGCTAATGCAGATGCTTCTGCTATAACCATAGCTTGTCTATTATTTAAGTTAGCCATGTTAACAGTTTGTACAGCACGAGAGTTTTCTAAGGCAATCTGCTGTTCAGCAGTAAAGTTCATATTAGCTATATCACCTATTTTAGATGCATTCTGCACTCTTGCTTGAAAGGCTTGGTCAAACTCCTGTCCAATAAATGTAGCACGTTGCTGTGCAGCTAACATTGCTCTTTGTTGTCTGTTACTTAAATTCTGTGCTTCAAACTGTGCTTGTGTCTGTGCATCTATTTGTGCAATCGGTAAAGCAGACTCCATTGCAGCCTGAACCATTGCCTGTCCTGCCATGCTTGATGCACCTAAACCTCGTCTAGCCATCTCAGCAGTTACATTTCTTAATGCACCTGCAGCCCAAGAAGGAGTATTACCACCCTCAAACTGTTGCATTAAACCTTCTAGTTGACCTGCTACAGTTGCTTTTTTAGTAGGTGTAGCTGTAGCTTCCTGTATTTGTTCTGTATATTGTGAAGCTGTTTGTGCGTTTGCAACACTAGATACTAACTCACCTGATTGTATCTGTCTTTGCACAGGATTGACCATTTGAGTAGCAGTTCCTTGTGCAGCTTGTAGTTCTGATACTGAACTTTTATCTAATGTTTGAGGTGCTATTGTTTGTGTTATAGCACCTTGTTGTGCCTGTGTAGCATCTGTAACATTTTGTACTTGCTGTTGCACTTGTTGTTCTTGCATTTGTTGTGCAGGTGTTTTTTGTATACCTTGTGCAGTAGCTGTTGCAGCCATTGCTGTAGGTATTGCAACCTGTCCTGATACCTGACCAACTCCTGCATCAATATCTTGTCCTGTTGTTTGTTGTGTAAGAGCAGGGGTAATAGCAGCACCTGTTGGTAACTTAGGTGTCTCTATCATTTCAGCAGATATATCACCTACATTTTTTCCTGTATAAGTTCCTGTTGGTACTGATTTTTGTAAGGATGCTTGATAATCAGCCATACTACTAAAACCAGCATAAGGTTGTCCGGGGTCATTAGCAGCTACATATCTACCCATATCTCCGGGTTGTCTAAACATAGGTTCACTAGTTACATTTCCCGTAAATGACCCTTGATTAGGGTCTCTAAAAAATCCTACACTTCTCATTCCGTCAGGACTTACTTCTTCAACATACTCTTTTCCTTTTAATGCTCCCCCTATCATTCCTGCAGGTGGCATATTATTAGGGTCTACATTTACAAAAGGTTGGCTAGTTAAACCACCTTGTTGCATTTGAACAGGTGTCATATCAAATGTTTGTTTAGGTGGTGGTACATATGCACCTACACCCTCTTGTTCTTGCTTTTGAATAAACCCACCTTCTTGCATTTCCTGTACGTTTGTTTGTTTAGCAAACTTATCAGCTTCTTGCATAGCTAAAACCATTTGTTCATACTCTTTAGGGGAAGTCGCAACATTTGACATTTCCTGTTGCAACTGTTGAAGTGCGTTCATATTACTTTCCTATTAATATCTTATCTAATTTATCTTCTAGTCTTTGTAATGCATCCATTACCACATGCATATCTTCTTTAACATCATCACGTTTGGCATACTCCTCTCGTGTTTTATTGAGGAGTATATCCAAGCGTTTTACTTCATTAAACATACTACGAAACACCCATATAACAGGTGCTATG
>Ga0098043_1000142_pt1 | contig 23161 bp, 22 predicted proteins | sample 9B_taG_FD_92581 | JGI IMG/M metagenome (GOLD analysis project Ga0098043, IMG submission 92581) | Marine viral communities from the Subarctic Pacific Ocean - 9B_ETSP_OMZ_AT15188_CsCl metaG | ecosystem: Environmental > Aquatic > Marine > Oceanic | place: Subarctic Pacific Ocean | collected 2015-01-10 | reverse complement strand
CCTAATGGTCCTTTTCTTTTTGGTGGAGATGGTGGGATTCGAACCCACGTCTTGTTCGCATTCAACTAACGTCTATCCTACACGTTTAGTTTATTCTTTTGTTGTCGGACTTAATTTTATAGAATAAACAACCTTCAAATCAGTCCCAAGTCCCCAGTATCATACCGGCGGGAAACTTACCGGGTTCGATTTGTCTATTTGACACCTCAAAAACTAAAGACACAAATCTTAAATTCTTTAGAAGAGATGGAGCTATGTCGTAACCTAGTTACGCTACAGCCACTGTTGACTCCTCACGGACAAGTCCTAAAGTCGCCAACTTAGCAAGTGTTTTGCCAGTTAAAAAAAATGAATCAGTTTTACAAGCTTAATTCAGGCTTGACGTGCTGACACCAATCGACTTACGCCAATCAATTCCAGTCATCCCCATATTATTTATCACCCAAAGTAAAAGGAACTTCTCCAGTAGATTCAGATTCTTTAGCTTTTTGTTCTTCCATATACTTCTTTTTCATCTCTTCTAGTTGATTCATCATTTGTTTTTGTTGATTAGCAACTCTACCTTTCCATGCAGCTACCTTTTTCTTATGGTTTTTTCTATTTTTTGATTTTGGCATATCTATTTATTATTTAATTCTATACAAATATAAGTATCTTATTCTAATAATCAAAATATTTATAATAAAAAATAAATGACTAACATCAAAGACTTATTAAATAGAGTTGACACCATTATTAAAAACTCAAAAGGTGATATCTTAAATGAGATTAAAAATATTTCAGATATACTAGAAGTTAATGGTAAGGTAGCTACTGTTTTACACTTTGTTAACAAAGATAGTGATTGGAATCCACATACACTTACACTTTTAGATGACCTTTTAAAGGAAGAAAAATTAACTGAAGGTATGAGTCAGGAAAAAATGGATTTTTACCTTTTAAATTATTTGGACAAAAATTGGAGGGAAACACTAGAAAAAAGAGTTATTCAGATGAGTGATTATAACTTTATGAATGCTTGGTTAATTGGAGTAATTGCAGAGATGATAGTTGATGTACAGAAATTAGGTTTATACCCAGAAATAGACTTTAAAGCTAATCCAGAAAAGGGTTTTGTTGAGTATGAGGACTTTACAAATATATTTGGTGATGAGAATACTTATGTTTATAAACCTGTTGCAGACTGGATAGAAGAGGTTGTTAGTCAAACCAAAAATCGGACTCTTTCTTAGTTGATTTAAATTCATATAAAGAATTACCTAACTTACCTATAACATTTTCACCTAACTGTATAGAATTTTTTACATCTTCCACGATAACATATTCGTTAGAAGTATGGTAATTGTAATATCCAGCAGCAAAGTTTAAACACGCAAAATTAAATTTATCTTTAAGAACCATAGTATCGGTATATGGGTGATGTCTCCACTCAGTAAAGCCATGCTCTAAAATTATGTTACGAGTTTTATCGAAGAACTCAGATTTTTGTTCGAACAACTGAACACCCATTAAAGAAAGAGACATGGTATCATTTTCAGTAGAGTCAAATTGTATGGCGTAACCCACATCCTTAAAAAACTCTTCGTTAGCACCTCTACTTCCGTGACATCCAGTCTCTTCAGCAACTGGAAAAAAAGCTTTAATCACATCAAACTTTTCCAGTAATTGTAAACATATAAAAACTCCAGCTTTATCATCACCACCTATCCCTGTAGGTAAACCATCTTCTTTTGTGTAAGCCTTAAGAGCTAATTTACTTTCACCTTGTGAGTTAGGTAAATACTCTTCCCTAACTTCCATCTCCTCAATGTCGTGTACACTGTCAGTGTGTGCAAGAACTAAAGGAAAATAATCGGAAATACCTTTTGTTACATACAGATTACCTAAATCATCTTTTTCATATTTATAACCCTTTTCTTCGAAATGACCTATAAGATATTTGATTAATCTTTCCTCTTCCCAAGTCTTAGTTGGTATTGATAATAATTCTTTTAATTTTTCTTTCATATTAAACTCTTTTAGAGTAACCTACTACTTGATAGTAATCTCTTTTACCATCACAGAAGTCAATTACTAATTGTAATAAACCTTTAAACATAAATGCATCGTCCGACCTTTTTTCACATAAAATGAATAATTCTAAGATACTAGAGAGAAACTCCACACTTAGATACCCACAACCATCTATACCTTGAAAGTCCGTTAGAGACTCTCCTACATACTGTAGTTGGTAGTTGTTACGACTTTCCTGGGTTTCAAAAGGAGTCATTACATCGTATAAGTCCAAATACTTCTGAACGAAGTCTCTAACCATTTCTTTGTTAAATTCTGCTTTAACTAATAAGTCTACAATCCAATGCGTGTGGGAAGGGGTCCTTAACCTATTTGTTGGTTCTTTATATTTTACAATAAAGTCTAAGTCAGGGTAAGAACCTCTAAATCCCTGAAACATGGCTACTTTAGTGTTATCACTAAGGGTAAACTCATTTACCGATTCTACCCTTGGTCCATTTTTTATTTTGTATTTTAATTTTTCCATTATCTATATTTTACAACTTTAGGATTTAATTCCCAGTTAAATTTATACTTTGATGTGTATTTGTTGTTGTTATGTTTTTTACAACAACTACCACATGCTTTATCTACCTTTGTTTTTCTTGCGTAATAAACTTCTCTTTCACAACTAGGACAAGTAGCCACCCATTTCATAAATTGAGATTTATCCACACCAGAACCACTACTACATCTTTCACCACTACAACCTATAGACCTAGCTACTCTTTTCCACTCGGCATCATGATTTGAATATCCTCTGTTTTTATAATCTAGTCCATGTGCAATTTCATGAAGAATAGTATTAATTACTCTTTTTTCGTTAGTTTCGTGTTGAGTCATAGGTCTAGAAAGTGAAAGTGTTTTTAATCTACCATTGTGGCAACCAAATCTACGAACTGCTCTGTCCCACTTAAAAGTGTAATCAGAAAGACCGTGCTGTCTCATTAATCTAAGGGCTATATTTCTTGCTTTTTCTAATTTCATACTACAAAGATAAGAAAAAAATATTAGATGGCCGAATATAAACGTGAAATTTTTCTTAAAGAATCATGCCCTGCTTTATTAAAACGTTTTTCCCAGAATTTAAGAAAGTTTTGTGGGGAAGATAGTACTTTGTTTGATAGGTTAGGTATTGTTATAGTTTCATCAGCGGAAAAATCTTTTAAGAAATCTTCATATGTTATAGACCAGTTTTGTATTAATTGGTCTAGTACTATATTCTTTATTTCATCTATTGGTGTTTTTTTACCATCATATTCCCTTACTCTATCTATAGTTTCCTGTGAAAGTCCAAAATCCTCGAAAAACTTTTCAGCACTAAAATTATTAAGTCGTTTAGCGTATGAAAATGCTCTTGAGGTTTTTAGGAAATCAATAAACTCCTGTTTAGATTTTATATTTTTATTCCTTACTAAACCATAAACTTCTGAAACTCTAGCATTAAGTTCGAATGAAAGGTGTAAATAAATAAGAAACATAAGTTCATCCCAGTCATCTACCGCACCCATTTTATTTAACATTTGGGTTAGGTTAGCAACTTGTTCGAAGTTTGGTTTAGCCGAATTACTTAATATTCTTTTATAAAACTCATAAACATGGGTAAGTTCGTGAAATAGAACAGACTCAGAATAAGGTTTTATTTCTGAATTATAAAGTTCCACAAAAGAACCATTTTCATACGAAGACTCAGGAATATTAATTTCCATATTTATAATACCACCAACAACTAAAGGTAAAGTTTTTCCGTCATCAAAGGTAGCGTTTACTAAATTAATTTCACTAGTATCGAATGACGCATTATCTATATAATCATCACCAGTTCTTATACTATCATCAGGTACAATATTTAACTTTAAATTTAGTTGTGGTTCAGCTAAGGGAAAATCTAAAAATTTATCATTAGAACTATCCCAACCCCTAGACACAGCTTTTGTTTGTACGTCATCACCGGTAAAAAAGACTTCTTTATCTTCAGAAGATAATAACATTAACAACCCATCATTAATTACATCAGAAAAGGTATCCACCCAAAACTCTATTGGTTTAGGTACACCAAGTGCCTCCTTAATTAGGCGTAACGATTGTTTTTGTGTTATTATAAATTTCATTACCTATAAATATCATATTATTAACCTTTATCGACAATTTTAAACTTATTAGATTTTTTAGAGTAACTTAAAGTATAAGTCTTACCCTCTTTAATATCATCCTTTAGTATTTCTGCTGAGATGTAATCCTCTACTTCAGATTGTATAGCTCTTTTTAACGGTCTAGCACCAAAGTTTTCATCATAACCAATTTCACAGATATGGTCAGAAACACTAGGTCCAAATTTTATATTATAATCTTTTTCTTTTAATCTATTAGTCAAAAACGACAATTCTATTTTAACTATTTTCTTAACACTTTCTCTATCCAAACTTTCGAATATAATAATATCATCTAAACGATTTAAGAATTCTGGGTTGAACGTGTTTTTTAAAGATTTAGATATAATACTTCTAATTCTTTCTTTATCTGTTTGTGCGGACGATTTAGTAGTGAACCCTAAACTTTTACCAAAATCTTGTGAATTTTTAACCCCAATATTTGAAGTCATCATTATCAGTGTATTTCTAAAGTTTATTTTTCTTCCTGCCGCATCAGTAACGTAACCATCATCTAAAATTTGTAAAAGTATGTTGAAGATATCTCTATGACCTTTTTCTATTTCATCAAATAAAATTAGAGAATAAGGATTTTGTCTAACTTTTTCAGTAAATTGACCACCTTCATTATAACCAACATAACCAGGAGGTGAACCAATTAATCTAGAAACAGAGTGTTTTTCTTGGTATTCTGACATATCTACTCTAATCATTGATTCTTCAGAACCAAATAACAATTCTGCTAATTTTTTAGCTAAATGAGTTTTTCCCACACCGGTAGGCCCTAGACAAATAAATGAACCAATAGGTTTATCCAATTCTTTTATGCCTATAGAATTACGTCTAATAGATTTTACTATTGTATTTATGGCCACATCCTGACCAATAACGTCCTTCTTTAATTGAGTATCTAAATTTAAAAGATTTTTCTTTTCATTTCTATTCATTCTACTTAAAGGAATTTTAGTTATTTTAGAAACTACTGACATTACATTTTCTAAACTGATATCAATTTTATTTAATGATTGTTTTTCTTCCCATTCAGAAGTTAATTTTTTTAGTTTTTGAGTTAATTTTCTTTCACTATCTCTTAAGTCCGCAGCTTTCTCATACATTTGTGATTTAACAACCTCTATTTTTTCCAATTTTAAATTATCTATTTGGCCTTTTAATTTTTCTAAAGCTTTAGGTGTTTTAACCTCTATTTGTACCATAGAACCCACTTCATCTATTACATCTATAGCCTTATCAGGAAACGCTCTATCACTAATATATCTGTCAGCTAAATTAACACATAACTCTATAACTTCATCATTATATTTTACGTTATGGTGTTCCTCATATACGTGTCTTATATTCTTTAAAATTTCTATAGTTTCAGCCACCGTAGGTGGGTCAATAGTTACTTTTTGAAATCTTCTTTCTAGTGCCCCATCACGTTCTATTTTTTCTCTAAACTCATCTAGTGTTGTAGCACCGATACATTGAACCTCCCCTCTAGCTAAAGGTGGTTTAAATATATTAGCAGCATCTAAATTACCAGAAGAATTTCCAGTTCCTACTACCGTATGAATTTCATCTATAAAGATAATAACCTCTTTATTTTCCCTTAACTCATCAATTATAGCTTTCATTCTCTCCTCAAACTGACCTCTATATTTTGTGCCAGCTACTAAAGAAGATAGTTCTAAAAGCACTATTCTTTTATTTAATAATTTTCTAGGGCATTTACCTAGATGAATCATAGTAGCTAACATTTCTACTACTGAAGTTTTACCAGCTCCGGGTTCACCTATTAATACCGGATTATTTTTCTTTCTTCTAGCTAAAATTTGAACAATTCTTTTAACTTCTTCATCCCTACCTATAACGGGGTCTAATTCACCTTTAGCTGCTAAAGCTGTTAAATCACGTGAAAAATTATCTAAAATTGGTGTACCACTTTCGGGTGCACTAGACTTGTGTTTCTCTCCACTTCCACTTATTTCTTCCATATCTGAATCTGTACTAAAATCTATCATATTATTTTTTTTTATAAATTTACTATATTTCTATTAATAATCAACAAGTGACAAAATGTCATAATGTTTGACAAGTTTGACACTCTATTTATAATTTACTAATATTGGTATACTATTTGAAGTGTAAAAGTAATGAAAATAATTTCATAAACAAAAATAAAATTAAAAAAATGACAAAAGTAATTGGAATTGATTTAGGAACAACAAATTCTTGTGTTTCGGTGGTAGAAGCGGGTTCTCCCGTTATAATTGTAAATTCAGAAGGAAAAAGAACCACCCCTTCTGTAGTATCATATAAAAATGGTGATAGAGCTGTGGGTGACCCAGCTAAAAGACAAGGTGTTACTAACCCTAAAAATACAATATATTCTGTGAAAAGATTCATAGGAAGTAAGTATAGTGAAATTAGTAAAGAAGCTAAAAAAATGCCTTATGATGTTGTTAAAGGTGTAAAAGATACTGTGACGGTTAAGGTTGATGACAAATCTTATATACCACAAGAAATATCAGCAGTAGTTTTACAAAACTTAAAAAAAACAGCTGAAGATTATTTAGGTACAAAAGTTAGTGAAGCTGTAATTACAGTACCAGCTTATTTTAATGACGAACAAAGAAATGCCACTAAAGAGGCTGGAGAGATAGCAGGACTTAAAGTTTTAAGAATTATTAATGAACCTACCGCGGCAGCACTAGCTTATGGTTTAAATGAGAATGAAGATAAAGTAGTGGCAGTTTATGATTTAGGTGGGGGTACATTTGACATATCTATTCTAGAAATTGGAGATGGTATATTTGAAGTTATGTCTACTAATGGTGACACACATCTAGGTGGTGATAATTTTGACGAAAAAATAATTGAGTGGTTATTAGAGGAGTTTAAGGTTGAAAATGGGATGGACTTAAGTACAGACCCATCAGCTTTACAAAGATTAAGGGAAGCTTCTGAAAAAGCTAAAGTTGAGTTATCTAACTCTACAAGTACAGAGATTAACTTACCTTATCTTACTGCAGATAGTACTGGACCTAAACACCTAGTACGTACACTATCTAGAGCTAAATTTGAGTCTATGGTAGAAGACTTGGTTAAGAAAAGTTTAACACCATGTAGAAAGGCAATTAAAGATGCTGGTCTAAAAGTTACTGATATTGATGAGATATTATTAGTGGGTGGGTCAACTAGAATTCCAGTAATCCAAGAAGCTGTTGAGAAGTTATTTAAAAAGAAACCCTCAAAAGGTGTAAATCCAGATGAGGTTGTGGCCATGGGAGCAGCCATTCAAGGAGGAGTATTAGCTGGGGATGTTAAAGACGTACTATTATTAGACGTGACTCCACTTTCTTTAGGTATAGAGACTATGGGTGCAGTAATGACTACATTAATAGAATCGAATACAACTATCCCAACATCTAAAAGTCAAATATTCTCAACAGCTGTTGATAATCAACCAGCAGTAGATATTCATGTACTACAAGGTGAAAGACCTATGGCAAATGACAATAGAACCCTAGGCAGATTCCAACTGACCGATATTCCACCTTCTCCAAGAGGAATTCCACAAATTGAAGTAACATTTGATATAGATGCTAATGGTATTATTGATGTTAAAGCGGTAGATAAAGGTACTGGTAAACAACAAAATATTAAAATTGAGTCGGGAAGTAGTTTATCTGATGAGGAAATCGATAGAATGAAAAAAGAAGCTGAAGCAAATGCAGTGGAGGATGCTAAGAAAAAAGAAGAGGTGGAAAAGTTAAATGAAGCGGACTCAATGGTATTCCAAACAGAAAAACAAATTAAGGAGTACGATGAAAAATTAGATGAAAATTCTAAAGAACAATTAACTGAAATAGTGAGTAGACTAAAAAAAGCTAAAGAAGATAAAAATTTAAATTCCATAGATACTATTATGGAGGAAATAAATAAAAAATGGCAAGAAGTATCAACTCAATTATATGAAAACAGTGAATCAGAAAATGTGAATGAAACTACAGACTCTGAAAATACAACAGACGTAGAGTTTGAAGAAGTAAAATAAATTAAATAATGAAAGGAATTTAGTTTCCTTTCATTATTAAAATAACTATAATTAAAAAAAACAATAATTATGAAAATATATACAAACCCATCATGTCATTACTGTAAAAAAGTAAAAGATGCTTTAGATGCTGCTGAAATTACCTATGAAGAAATTATTACTAGTGAAAATTTTACCGAGTGGAATGACCTTTTAAGAATAACTGGACTTGCGGTTACACCAACTATAGTGTTCCAAGAAGAAGTTTGGTTACCTAATAGAGATTTTAGAACACCAGAAGAATTAGTTGCTAGAGTTAAACATTTTGTAGATAGTCCTATGCCAGTTTTAAAGTTAGAGGATAGAGTTGACCAATTATTTAATTCAGTTAAAAATATTGCACTTTTACTGAATAATCTCGGACAAACAATACAACAGATTCAGCAACAAACAGCTGGTACACCTAATATTGTAAATAATCCACAAGGTAATAACCCACAACCTAACCCACAACAAACTCAACCACAAGAACAAGTTTAATGGCTATTAAAAAAGAAAAAATAGAAGGTAAATTTATTATCAACGAATACGATTCCTCCAATTTAAAGTCTTCACAATATAACACTGAAACAAGTGAATTAGTTGTAGAGTTTAAAAAAGGAGGTAAATATTCGTATAAGAAAGTACCAATCTCTATTTTTACAAAAATGAGAATGGCGGAAAGTCAAGGTTCATACTTTTCTAAAAATATATCTAGAAATTATAAATACAAAAAATTGTCATAGATAGTGTTACCATATATTTATAGTATATGGCAAAATCAGACACACAAATAATAAAAAGTTTTGACTTAAAAGACGAACTAAGTTCTGAAATTTGGTTTTTAGATGGTGATACCTATAAAATGAAACCGGAAATACGTAAAGCTTTATTAGATGTTGTGGAAAATTATGTTGATTTTACAGATTTAGAATTAGATATTGAAGATATAACTTTAACTGGGTCCTTATCTAATTATAATTGGTCAGATTTTTCAGATGTAGATTTACATATTATAATGGATTTTCCTGGTGGACCCAAATCCCTACTTAAAAAATATTTAGACAGTAAAAGAATAATTTGGAATTCTTTACGTGACGTTACTATTAAAGACTTTGATGTTGAGGTCTATGCTCAAGATAGTAACGAACCTCATTTTGCTAGTGGGGTATATTCTGTTTTATATGATGAATGGATTGTAGAACCTACCAAAGGAGAAGATATTGAAATAGATACACAAAAATTGTTAAGTAAAGCGAAAGGATGGATGGAAAAAATAGACACAATAGAAGTTAACGCAAAACGTAAAGAACCACAGGAGGTTCTTAATGATATACAACAGTTTAAAGACAAGTTAAAAAAGTATCGTGGTAGTGGTTTAAAAGATGAAGGTGAATACTCTTATGAGAATTTAGCTTTTAAATTTTTAAGAAGAAATGATTACTTAAAAAAAATAAATGACGTTAGAAATGAATTAATCGATAAAACTCTTACTGTCGAACAAAAAGTTTCTGATATTTAGGTATATTTATAAATAAATAAAAATTAATTAATTAATTATGGCTGGAGGAAATTACGGAGGCAATTCAATACCTACACACGCTATTGATGGATATGAGTTGGTGAATACTACAACTTATGATAGTTATAAGTGCACATCAGTTGTTACATCAGGTACTGCAGGAACATTCTCTTATCAAGGATTACTTTTAGGTGTTGCCGCAGGAGCAACTATGGAACTTGTTATAAGTCCTGGTGGTGTAACAGCGTCTGATAAACTAATTTTCTTATGTTATGATTGTAGCTGTAATGGCCCTATGTCTGGAATTACGGGTGGAGGTGACCCATCTGAGTATTATTCTGGAACATCGGCACAATTCAGACCAACGATAATTGGTGGTGGTGGATTAAATAGTTAAATAAAAAAAATTAAAAAATAAATTAACATGGGAAGATTAAAACCTATAGGAAGTGAAAAATTACAAGGAGACGACAAGATTAAAAGAATCATGGAAATCGCACGTTTCGGAGAAACAAATAAAAATGAAAATTTACACGTAGAAACAAATCACTTTACAAAGAAAGGTGCTGATGGTAAAACTTATTCTATAGTATTAGAAAAAGACGGGTACTACCTTAAATCAGGTATCAACGAATCAGAATTAGATTATATTCATGGAATACAAAATAAAAAGAGAGATAGATTTAAAAGTTATGGTTCAGCTTTAAAAAGAATGAACTTAATCTTTAAACCTTTAAATGAAGAATATAATGAAGGTAAAGGTCTTTCTATGTATGAGGAATCTGAAATGGATGAACAAGAAAAATTTGTTTTAAATGTACCGGATGAAGGTGGTGAAGAAGACTTAGATTTAGATATGGGTGCAGATATGGATGCTGAAGGTGGTGAAGAAGATTTAGATATGGATATGGGAGATGAAAGTGGTGAAGAAGATGTTGATGTTGATGTTGACATGGGTGGTGACGAAGAAGGTGATATGGAAGGTTTTATGAAACCAATACAAAAACTAACAGGTAAACTAGGTCAAAAATTAAGAGATTCTGAAGAGGAAATGGGTAGTGCTGATATAAAGTACGTATTAAACTCTGTTATTTCTGCTGTTGACTTAGATAATATGGATGAAGAAGATAAAGAAGATGTTTTAGATAGATTTGAGGAGGATGAAGCAACTTATGGTGATGAAGAAGAAGTTGATGTTAACTTAGATATGGGTGATGAAATGGGTGATGAAGAGCTTGATATGGATATGGGTGGTGAAGACGAAGTAGAAGATGAAGAAGTATTAGCGATGGAATCTTTAAAACAAAGAGTAGGTAATTTACTAGAATCTTATGTAGATAATAAAACAAAAAAAGTAAAAAGTTCTAACAAAAAATCTATTACACCTAAACAATATTTAACTAAAAAATTAGAAAAAATACAAGAAAGTAAAAAAAATAAAAAAAATTATAGTACCATAGAACAAGAACTTAGTTGTGAAAAGTTCTTAAAAGAAAACAATTCTTTTAAATTTAAAAGAAAAACAGAAACTGGTAATATAATATTAGAGAGCAAGGATAGAAAAGTTTGGATTTTAAATAATGGGCTTATAAAATAAAATGAAACTTTTATTTATAAACGAATTAGGACCAGACTACAAGAATGAAAATATTTATGAATTTATATTTGGTGACAATATAGATGAAATGTGGGGTGAAGATTGGGACTCTATACCAGCACATGGAAAACCAGGACCACCAGAAATACAATTTATAAAAAAAGTGGGTGTATTGAAAGGTAAGAACATTAAATTAGAGTTAGTCCAGAATTCCGACTACTTTTCAATGGAACACGCTTTAGATAATGTAATAGCCTTAGGGTGGGAAACATACGAAGATTCATATGAAAATGATGAAGAAGAAAGATTAGTTTTCCATTTTGGTGAAGATAGTGAAAGAATCCTCGACAGATTATATGCTAGAGATATAATATTAGAATTTGATAAAATTTTAAAAAATGCCACAAACTAGAAAAGAATTAATCAAAAAATTTGTAAACGAAGGGTTCACACACAGAACCCTATCTTTATTTTCTAAAGAACAATTAAAACAATTAGGTAAAAAATTATTTAACGAAGCTGAAACATCTACAGTAAAAAAGACAACATATACTAAATCAGAAGTGGATAAAATGAAACAGGAAGATGGAGGATTAAGTGTTAACGGCACAGTAACACCTAATGAGGATGGTTCTGTAACAGTGACCACAAACGAAGAAAAAGAAACTGAAGAGGTTAAGGACATTGAAACTGATGATACTGGTAATCCTGATGTAGATATTGACGGTACTCCACTACTAAGAGAAAAAGAAATACAAGAAAAATTTGCAAGTAAATCCCAACAAAAATATCTTTACGCTGTAAATCCAGCCGCAGCAGAAAAATTAGCCTCAAAAATGACAAAAAAAGACTATGAAAATTTACCTGAAAAAGTAGATGAGGCTAAAATATTAGAGGATTGGGTTATGTCTTTAGTGGAGTCAGACCAGAGTGCTGAAATAACAAAAGCAAATTTTATAAAAACAATAAAAGAAAACTTAAGTAAAAAAAGTATAAAAGAAACTAAAACTCCAGGTACGGAAGAACAAAATGAAGCTTTTAATACAATAGTAGAGTTAGGTGAAGAAATGGAACCTATGATGGGTGTTGAAATTGATGGTTTTGATGAGGAAGGTCATTTAAATGGTTATTTAAAAGGTGATAATAATGTTATTGAATTAAATATTTGTCCTTCTGGAAATATTAAACTTAATGGTGTACCTGTAGGTGAAATGGATTTAAATGAAACAGAGAGAGACGATGATGGTGAATATGTAGGAGCTCCAGTAGATACTACAGCACCAGTTAAAACCCCAACAATAGCACCTACTAAACCAGGTGAGAAAAAAAGAAGAGGTCCATTTCAAAAACCTAAAGTTAAACCAAAACCAAAAGCAAAAAATTCAGAATCACCATTACCAGACTGGTTAACATCAACTAATTTAGGTAAAGCATTAACACAACATGGATAAGAAAAAATTACATGAAGCACCTCCTGTTGATTACGGTGAGGGTGGTGAAAGAATGTCACCAGACATTGAGAAAAAACTAAGGACTAGAAATCATCCATTAGGTGCAAACAAAGCTTTTCCTGATGTTGATAGAAATGGTATTCCAGATAACTTTGAAGAATTATTAGCATCTAAAAGATTTAAAGATGTCGTACAAAAAGTAAAAGATGCAACTGGTGTAGAGAATATTGACCCAAGAACCTTTATGTCTTTACAACCAATGTTAATGCAAGCAGCTAGAAGAATTATGGAGATAGAATCTCAAAATAGAGAAACTTTAGAAAATTTAGCTGTAGAGTTAGTGGTGGATGAGATGGGTATACCAGAAGACGATTTACAATTTGATGTAAAATTAGAAAAACCCAATACTTCTGGAATGCAAATGAAACCTCAAGAAAAAAAGAAAAAAGAACCAGAACTTCCTAATTTTGAGTTGGAGGATGAAGCAGCAAAAAGATTAGAAAAATTAGATTTAGAAAAACAAAAAAGAAGATTTATAAATTCTTTAATACAAGGTTCTGCAAAAAAAGCACATTACATGTATCATTTAGTTAATGAAAAATTAAATGAAATTAATCCAGACTTAGTGGGGTTGTATTCTATAGTAATGTCAGTGAATGATTTATTATATTGGGTGATGCCTGATATGGAAGGAATGATTGGTGCTGGAGGTGCTGAATCAGCAATGGCTGGTAAGGAAGAAATAGATTTAGAAACGGACCCACCAACTATTAAAGCTAGAGGATTAATGTTCCCTATCTTAGTACATGAAGTTTACAAAGGTGTAATGGAATATATATCGGCACACGGATTACCTTCAGACCCAGAAATGGCAGATGAAGTGATAGGTATGGAAGATACATTACCAGCAGAAGTTTGGGATTTGAGGTTAGGTCCTGTAATATGGGAGAAATTTACAGAAGTTTATCCTGACAATTTTTTCGATATAGAGGAACAAAAAAGAATTAAAAATTATTTTTATTTTAAATTTGTTAGTTTAGAAGCAGAAGAATTTCTTGCTTTAGCTAAAGAAATATTATCGGGGAGTCAAAGTGGTAAAGATAAAGTCAAGAAAATGATTGATGATATTGTTAAACAGTTAAAACAAGAAGATTATGAAGATGCTACAGGTGAAATGGAGACAGTAGCGGAACCAAAAACTGACACCACAACGGAATTTGATATGGATACCATTTTAGATAAAATTAATAAAACTGGTATGGATTCTTTAACACAAGCAGAAAAAGATTTCTTATACAACCTTTAATTACCTTAATATTTTATTGATATTTATAGTATATGACACGAGAAGAGTTAATACAAGAATATGCGAGGTGTTTACAAGATACTAATTATGCTATAAAAACATACTTAGAAACCTACGATAACACCCAATCTAAGTATGTGCCTTTTAATTTATTTCCAGAACAGGAAATGATGTTAAAAAATTTTGATACCTACAATGATAATATAACTAAAAAATATAGGCAAGCGGGTGTGTCTACAGCTACAGCAGCTTGGGTATCTAAAAAATTACAATTTGCATCTAAAAATAAACCAGAAAAAATTCTAATAATCGCTAATAAACTGGATACCGCTTCAGAATTTGCAAATAAGGTTAGGGGGTTTTTAAACCAATGGCCTGACTGGATTAATGTAGGGTTTTCTAAAGAAAAAGATTCACAAAAACATTTTAAATTAAATAATGGTTGTGAGGTAAAAGCGGTGGCTACATCAGTAGATGCACTAAGAGGATACACACCCACAACATTAATATTTGATGAGGCGGCATATATTGAAGCTGGTGACGATTTTTGGGCGGCATGTATGGCATCACTTTCTACCGGAGGTAAAGTTATTGTAATTTCGACACCAAATGGGTACGATAAAATATATTACGAAATATATGAACAATCTATAAAAGGTTTAAATAGTTTTCATATTTCCGAACTTCATTGGGAAAATGACCCTAGATTTACAAAAGATTTATTTTGGGTAAAAACTAAAGATATAGTTCATTTTTTACTAAATAGGGAAGATTATGATGAAAAAGAATTTTTATATGAAAAAGATTTAAGTAAGTTTGATGCGTTAACAAAAAAAGGATACAAACCATGCTCTTCTTGGTTTGAAAGTATGGTTAAAAAATTAAAGTACGATAGAAGAAAAGTATCTCAAGAATTAGAAAGTGCTTTTTTAGGGTCTGGTGATAATGTGATACCTGTGGATACAATAGAAAGAATAAAAACTGAAGACATTAGAGAACCAGAAGAGATGTTTGTTGGTAATCAAATGTGGATTTGGAAAAAACCAGTGGAGGGTCATCGTTATATTTTAGGGTGTGATGTTAGTAGAGGTGACGCTGAAGATTTTACGTCTATTGTGATAATAGATTTTGATTCTAGAGAACAAGTAGCAGAATATCTAGGTAAAATACCACCAGATTTAGCTGCTGATATCATATATAAATGGGGTAATATGTATAAAGCTTATGTAGTGACTGACATAACAGGTGGTATGGGTGTAGCTACATCTAGAAAATTACAAGAATTAGGTTATAAAGATTTATATGTGGAGGGAATGAACACCGCAGATAAATGGAAATATAACCCTAACGCTGGAACAAAAGTTCCAGGTTTAGCTTTTAACAATAAAAGAACACAAATAGTAGCTGCTTTTGAGGAGGCCTTAAGACATAAATTTATAGTGAGGTCAAAAAGATTATTAAATGAATTATATACTTTTGTTTATATAAACGGTAAACCAAATCACATGAAAGGTAAACATGATGATTTAATTATGGCTATGGCTATGGCTTTATATGTTGGTGAAAATTCCTTTAGTCAACTCCATAAGGCAGATGCTTTGACAAAAGCAATGTTAGATAGTTGGGTGAATAGTAATGATTCGGGAGATAAACAATCTAGTTATATGAAACCACAACAAAATCAACCTATATTCGGTATACCTGGAAATACCCAAACTGACACAAAACAATTATATAAAGACAATGCTTGGTTATTTGGTAAAGTCCGATAGTAAATGATTTACTATTTATAATATAATCATTATTATTAAACAGATATGGCAGAAAACTTAACAATATACCAAAGACTAGGTAAATTATTCGGACCGGCTGGGCCTACAGCACAAGAACCATCATACCAAAAATTTAAGGTTGGGTCACAAGAAATATTAAAAACAGATAATAAAGCTGACTTTGACCAACAAAAGTTACAAATGCAGCAATCCCTCTATCTTTCCAACCAATGGCAAAAGATAGATAATGAATTATATACCAAATCAATTTATTATGAACCAACTAGATTAGCGTCATATTATGACTATGAATCTATGGAGTTTACACCAGAAATTTCTGCAGCTTTAGATATATATGCCGAAGAATCAACAACTCCCTCCGAAAAAGGTTACATCTTAACAATTAATTCAGAATCAACAAGAATTAAAGCAATACTAGGTGATTTATTTAATAATGTTTTAGATATAGATACAAATTTAATTATGTGGATTCGTAACGCGTGTAAGTACGGTGATAATTTTGTTTATTTAAAAATAGACCCAGAAAAAGGAATTATAGGTTGTAATCAATTACCAAATATTGAGATGGAAAGAACCGAAGGTCATAGTTATTTAAATCAAATGTCTAATGACGATGGTAAGGCACACCAAGTAGAATTTAAGTGGAGAGAAAAAGATTTGACTTTTAATTCTTGGGAAATAGCACACTTTAGATTACTAGGTGACGATAGAAGATTACCCTATGGTACTTCTATGTTAGAAAAAGCTAGAAGAATTTGGAAACAATTACTTTTAGCAGAAGACGCTATGTTAGTTTATAGAACTTCTAGAGCTCCAGAAAGAAGAGTATTTAAAGTATTTGTGGGGAATATGGATGATAAAGATGTGGAAGCTTATATAAATCGAGTCGCCAATAAATTTAAAAGAGACCCAGTTGTAGACCCTAATAACGGTAATGTTGATTTAAGGATGAACCAAATGGCTGTTGACCAAGATTACTTTATACCAGTTAGAGACCCAGGTGCAGCTAGTCCAATAGATACTCTACCTGGTGCTACTAATCTTAGTGAGATAGCAGATATAGAATACATACAGAAAAAATTGCTAGCTTCTTTAAGGATACCAAAAGCATTTTTAGGTTTTGAAGAGGTAGTTGGTGAAGGTAAAAATTTAGCTTTATTAGATATTAGATTTGCTAGAACAATAAATAGAATACAAAAGGCTATTATACAAGAATTAAATAAAATAGCAATCATACATTTGTATGTCTTAGGTTTTGAGGATGAGTTGGAAAACTTCTCTTTAGGTTTAACAAACCCATCAACACAATCCGATTTATTAAAATTAGAACAATGGCAAACTAAAATTACTTTATATAAAGATGCTGTAGGTGACCCAGGAAGTGGAATAGCACCAGTATCAGCTACATGGGCAAAGAAATTTATTTTAGGTATGAGTGACGAAGAAATTAAATTGGATTTACAACAACAACGTTTTGAGAAAGCGGTATCTAAAGAACTAGAAACCACACCAGATGTAATTAAAAAAACAGGTTTATTTAACACTGTAGATAAATTATATGGTGAACCACCAAAACCAGAGGGTAGTGATGTAGATGCTGGTGATGAACCAGGATTAGATATGGGTAGTGAAGAAACAGCTGATTTTGATATGGGTGGACCAGAAACAGAAGCACCAGGAGCTGGTGAAGAAGTTACTGAACCAGTACCAGCGGCAGAATCATTTAATCAAGAAAAAGGATTACCACTTTTAATGGAAAAAAATCAACTATCACTTAGTGGTTTAGAGGATGTAGTCAAGAAGACTAATGAGAGTATTGGTACAATCAATGAGAATATAGAAGAGTTATTAGAAGATTAACTATATTTATTATAAAACTAGATTTATGAAAAATTTCTCTTATTATAAAAATAATATAGATTCTATATTGGAAAATTCGTTTAAAGATACTAAAAAATTTAAAAAAAATTTATCGGTAATAATGGGTGCTATGAAGTTCTCTAAAACACTTAGAGAATTTTTTACGTTATATAATGATATAGAAAGTAAAAGATTTAAAGATACAGAAAAAAGTATAACTTATCTAAATGAAGCTATGGACTACTTAAAAAGTAAGAAAAAAAATTTAAAAAAAGTAAAACCTATACTGGACAAAATAATAAAAGATAGAAAAGAGCTTTGTGAAGATAGGTCAAATGTAATTTATAAAAATATAGATAATATTGTTTTTAATAATAAAATATCTACAATAGAACTAGTTGCTGAATCTAAACAAAGATTAACTACTCATTTAATAAGTGAAAAGAAAAAAAACACTAACAAAATAAGTAATCCAAAAATTCTATCCCACGTATTAAGTAAAAATTATAGTGAAGTATATGGTGAAAAATTAACCGAAAACCAACAAGAGATATTAAAAAATACACTCTTAATGACAGAAGATACATTAAAAAAAGAGTTTGATAATGTAAAAGAAATATCTTTAAATAAAATAAATTCTTTACTTTCTGAGTCAAAAGACGAGACACTTTCAGCTAAATTAGTACAAGTAAAAAATGAAATTAAGTCTTTGGACAACACCAAAAAATCCTATATTAGGGTTAGGGGCTTGTTAGAGGACTTGAAGTAACTTCTTATATTTTTTATATTTTAACATAGAAAATATTAAATATGTTAAAACAAGGAAGAGAAGTAAAAACACAAATTTCAGATTTATTTAGGACATCTTATGGTACTGTCGATATAACCTCACTTAAATCATTATTCATTAATTTGTCTACTTGGGCTGAACCCACCGAAGACCGTGAAAATTGGCAACGAGAAGTTAAAAAGTTTAAGAATAAAATAAAAAGTACAATACACAATAATATAGAAACTTCACTATTTAAAAAAATATCTATAGTTGACTTAGATTTAAGAGCTAGTGGTATAAGAAGAGGAAAGAGAAGTTTTATAAGGTGTGAAATAACTCTATTTTTAAACCCAAAACAAAAAATAGATATGAAGTCGGTAGTAGTATCAAAACCAATACAAGAAATAACAACTAAAGTTATAGCCGATTCTTTTTTAACATCTAGAACATTTAAATTTCACAGTTCAAAAAACTAATACGTACAAAAGTTATAGGTTTTTTTATTTCCTATTATATTTATAGAAAAAGTAATTTATGAGAGTTTTAGAAGCTAGAGAGTGTGGCCATGGTATTTTAGTAGAACACGATGGATATATATCACCAGATGATAATAAAAGTATCATATCAGAAATGAAACATGATAGTTTTGACGGTGAAATTTATATGAACGCAATTTTACAAAAATTTAACACACCAAATAGAAACGGTAGAATTTATCCAGAAAAAATTTTAAAAAGAGAAAATGATAGATACCAAGAGGTGATTAAAAAAGGTGGTGCTATATCTGAATTAAATCACCCAGAATCTTCTTTAATAGATTTGGATAGGGCCTCTCATATTATAACTGAAACTTGGTGGGATGGTAATAGACTTATTGGTAAACTAAAATTATTAACATCACCTGGTTACATAAAAGAAGGAATAATTTCCTGTGTGGGTGACCAAGCAGCTAATCTTTTAAGACAAGGAGTGACACTAGGAATATCTTCTAGAGGTGTTGGGTCACTAACTAAAAACGGTGACTACAATGAAGTACAAGATGATTTTGAATTAATTTGTTTTGATTTGGTATCTTCACCATCTACTCCGGGTTCATACCTATTTAAAGAAGACGAAAATCCTGATAGTGTTGATGAAAAATCAGAGGTTGTGGAAACATCAAGACCAAAAGAGGATAATTTTAACAAATCATTATCTATGATGTCTAAATTAGACAATTTTTTAAATAGATAAAATACCCCCTATTATATTCATAATTAAGGATTTTTTACAATCTTAATATATTTATTATAAAACCGCATTTATGCATGCGGCTTTTTATTAATAAACTTTAAAAAAAATAAAAAAAAACGTGAGTGAATCAATTTTAGAAAAAGCGTTGCTCGAGGCGGAACAGTTAGAAGAAACTATGAAGTCTAATGCAAAAGAAATACTTTCTTCAACTATGAAGGAAGAAATTCAAGAACTAGTAAAAGAATCGTTGAACGAAGACGATTACCTTAAGGAGCAAGAAGAAGAAGAAGTTGATGTTATTGATGTTGATGGAGAAACAGAAGATGAGTCTGATATGTTAGACGATTCTGATATGGACCTTGAAACTGAAGATGATATGGAACTTGATATTGAGGACGAGACAGACGACGTAGAGTTACCTGAACTGCCACCTCTAGATTTAACATTAGCATCCGATGAAGAAGTATTAAAAGTATTTAAAGCAATGGGAGACGAAGATGGAATCATCATCCAAAAAGACGATGAGGAAATTGAGTTAACCGATACTAATAATGACGCGGAATACATCATTAAACTAGACGAAGAAAAAAAATCAAAAACAATGAAAAAAGCAGTCAATGAAACTAAAGAAGTTTCGAAAATGGCACACATGGACGAAATGGATAAAGAAATGGGTGAAATGACACACATGGACGAAATGGATGAAATGCATCATGCTGAAGAGGGTTACACCAAAGAGGCATACATGGATGAAATGGAAGGCATGGATGAAGTTGTTTATGAAATTGAACTAGATGAAGATTATGAAGAGGAAGACCACAAAGACAGAGATGAGTTTGATGGTAGAAAATCTAAAGTAATCGGTGTAGATTCGGATATTAAAAAACAAAGAATGGGGGAAGCTCAGATGGACTTAGGTCCTGAAGATGACATGGATGAAATGCATCACGCTGAAGAAGGTTATACTAAAGAAGCGTACATGGATGAAATGGAAGTGGAAGAAGGTGAACACGAGATGAAAGAAGGTCCTTATGGGTTTAAACATCACAAAGGTCACTCTGACCAAGGTTACTTGGATAGAGAAGCTGATATGTTAGGTGGTGAACATGGTCATGAGGATGATAAAATGTCGATGAAGACAAGAGCAAGAATGTCAAGAGGTACAAGAAAATACGATATGGGTGAAGGTTCTAGAACTTTAGGTTTTGGAAGAGAGTCCAATGGTAAACATAAACCTTCTGGTATTAGAAAAGCTATTAGTCCTAATCGTTATCTTGGTGAAAGTCGTATTAGAAAGTCCTATAATCTTCTTAAAGAAGAGGTAGAAACTTTAAAAGTTAAAAATTCTGACTATAAGAAAGCATTGACAACTTTTAAAGATAAATTGAATGAAGTGGGTGTGTTTAATTCAAACTTAGCTTACGTAACACGTTTATTCACTGAACATTCAACTACCAAGCAGGAAAAAATCAACATTTTAAGACGTTTTGATGGAGTTAATTCATTAAAAGGTTCTAAAGAGTTGTATAAGGTAATCAAAGAAGAACTAACTCAGGAAGTAGCTAAACCTACAAAAACAATTTCTGAGTCAGTTGAAAAGAAAATTACTAAAACTCCTACTAGTGGAGGTAAATTATTGGAATCAAAAGTTTACGAAAACCCACAATTTAGTAGGATGAAAGACTTAATGTCTAAAATTAAATAAACGCTTTTTAAAAAAATAAAAAAACTATGGGAGCACTATTAGAATCAGGTATGGTTGGTAACATTGGGTTAAAACACCTTAAAGTTATCAAAGAAGATACCTTAAACAAATGGAACAAACTTGGTTTTCTTGATGGTCTTAAAGGACACATTAAAGAAAATATAGCTCAGTTATATGAAAACCAAGCTACACACCTAATCAACGAGGCTACTACAGCTTCTGATTCAGGTTCATTCGAAACAGTTGTTTTCCCAATAATTAGAAGAGTATTCTCTAAATTATTGGCAAACGATATCGTTTCTGTACAAGCTATGAACTTACCAATCGGTAAATTATTCTACTTTGTACCTAAAATTGCAGCTTTAACATCAACAGGTAAACACTTTTCACCTTTCGGAGCACCTAATACAGATAACACTTCATTTGAAGAGGCTAACGGTTATCAACAAACTCCAGGAGCTTCATTCTCAGCAGCATCTACTTCATTATATGATGAGTACTACGCTGGAAATGCACCACAGGAAGCTAATGATGGTTTATATGACTACTCTAGAGGAAGTTATACTAACGTAGAAGAGACAGTATATCCTTACGCGTGGACAGGAAACCAACTAGTTACTGATGCAGCTAACTACGGTACTTACAACGCAACTTGTAGAAGAACAGTTGTTGTTGCTGTATCTGGATTTAGTACTGCTGGACCAGGTAGATTAACTGACTCTAAAGGTAATGAAATGGATAATGAAGAATTTTTAGCTTCATTAACGGTTGATAACACTCATGACATTCTTTGTTGTGATACTGACGCTAGTTCTACTGATGTATCTAGTACAGCTACTACTTATGCAGGTGGTGCAGCAATTCTATTCCGTGTAGTTACACAAAAATACGGATTTGGTATTGTTGATAGAACAGATGTATGTGACTCTACGGGTCGTGTATACCTTGAGTTAGACTTATCTTGTCCAGCTTGTATAACATGTAGTTCAACTGACGGTTATGTAGGTTCAACTGCTGATACAGCTTATGATTTTAAAGCTACTTGGAGACAATATGATAGTCTTGAATTCGAAGACCAAATGGGTGAAGTTTCTTTTGACTTACAAGCAGTTACAGTTTCTGTTACTGAAAGAAAGTTAAGAGCTCAGTGGTCACCAGAACTTGCACAAGACGTTTCTGCATTCCATAACATTGATGCTGAAGCTGAATTGACAGCTTTATTATCTGAAGAAGTTGCAGCTGAAATTGATAGAGAAATCTTGAGAGACCTTAGAAAAGGAGCAGCTTGGAACTTAAGATGGGATTACAATGGATGGAAGAGATTCTCTGCTGGTCAAGCACCATATACTCAAAAAGACTGGAACCAAACATTAATCACTACGATTAACCAAATTTCAGCTCAAATCCACAAGTCTACTTTAAGAGGTGGGGCTAACTGGATTGTATGTTCTTCTGAGGTTTCTGCTATCTTTGATGACTTGGAGTACTTCCACGTATCAAACGCAGCACCAGAGCAAGACCAATACAACATGGGTATTGAGAAAGTTGGAACATTATCAGGAAGATTTACTGTATATAGAGACCCTTACTTCCCAGCTAACCAAGTGTTAATTGGACACAAAGGAACATCTTTATTGGATACTGG
>Ga0098043_1000138_pt1 | contig 23488 bp, 12 predicted proteins | sample 9B_taG_FD_92581 | JGI IMG/M metagenome (GOLD analysis project Ga0098043, IMG submission 92581) | Marine viral communities from the Subarctic Pacific Ocean - 9B_ETSP_OMZ_AT15188_CsCl metaG | ecosystem: Environmental > Aquatic > Marine > Oceanic | place: Subarctic Pacific Ocean | collected 2015-01-10 | reverse complement strand
CAACCTTTATCTATAAGATCTAAACCTTCTTTAGCAAACTGTTCTGCATTAAGCACTTTTCTTTCACTGCCTTTTGTAGCAAACACCTTATTTTTACTAGTACCTACAGTGTCGTCAAAGTCAAACACTCTTATTTTTTTAGGTTCTTTTTTTATTTTTCTAGCATTAGCTAAAGCTTTGTCTATAGTGTTAGCTTTTTTAACTAAGTCATTGGTAGACATTTTTTCACTTAAATTAAGCACTGGAGATTCACTAAGCATTTTGTAGTCAGCTTTAGTAGCTTCTAATCTAGCAGGTGCATCTTTAATAGCAATATCTATCATCTCTCTAGCTTCTTTAGCACTCATCTTACCTATAAGCTGCTGATGTATTAATTGATTTTGTATTTCTACTATGTTGGAATTGGTTTCTAGTTTTTTAGGTACTTCAACATTGTATCTTTTGGCATCAGTTTCTCCAAATCTAGTTAATTTATTGGGATTTACATATCCTCTTTTAGAACCATATTCATTATACTTTCTAATATCTGGACTAATAACATCTTCCCATTTTCTTTTACCTTCTAAAGCTTCTTGCAGTTGTGTTTCTAATTCAGGGTGCAATTTGTCTTTTGAACTCCACTTAGGTAATTTAGAACCATCTTTAGAAAAATCTCTAGTTGGATGATCAAGAATACTTCGAGAACTATAGACTCCATTTCTGGGTCCTGTATAATTACTTATGACTTCTTGAGTGTAATTGTTGTGTAACCAATCTTTCAAACCATCCCATGTTTTTCTATTCTTAGTTATGCCTTGTAATAATAAATTAGAATAAGCACTAAAAGGTAACATGTGTTCTTCATATCTTATATCCTTACCTATTTCCTTACCTACTATAGTTGCTAAGTTTCTTAAAGGATGAGAATTAGAATTAGGGTGCCAAAGCATGTATGCAATAACATCTAAGTTTTTATTATTCTTTTCGTAAGCGTCTTTAAAAATATCTAAAAATAAATCTTTACCTTCTTTAATATTCTTCCAATCAGCTTTATTACTATTTATTTTATTGTCAGGATTTTTACCTAAAGTTTCTGAGTTTACAACTCTATCCATTAGCTTTATTTGCTCAGGAGTAAACTTTTTATATTTCTCAGGGTTACTTTTTATTATCTGCTTTATCTCCGCTTGAAAATCCGCAACCTCCATAGTTAATCCAGCTTCCAAAGCTTCAAGCGTTGGCTGCATCTCTTTGACAGCTTTGTCTCTAGCCTGTTTATTTGTGTAAATTAACTCACCTTTACTATCTGTTTCTTTCTCATATCTTCTAGTTAAATTGTCAACACCAACTTCATATTTTCCTACTAACGGAAACTTATCTTTAAAAGCTTTTAACACATCAGCCCTAGAAGAAAATACACCTGATCCTATAAGTTTAGACCTTTTTCCATCATAGAAAAAGTTACCACCAATATCAAGCAAGTCGCCATACATAACTTTTTTTATTCTAGGCACTAACGCTTCTGAACCTAATAATTGTGGTATAGATTTTATTTTTTTCTTATTTAGTGTTTCATTAAATATTTTTTCCGATGCTTGAAATTTATTCGCGCCAGCTTTTAAGTCTGCTAATAATTGTTTTTTAGGTATAGCAGATTTAATATCTATGCCTTCTATCTTCTTTCTTACAACTGTGTTAGCTATTTGATAACCCTCTAGCTTAGCAACTCCTTTAAGTAGTTGACCAATGTTTCTATCATACTTATTTAACTGACCCGCTTCTGTAATACCTAATTCTTTTTGTACTTTAGCTATAGTCTCATTAGATATTTTACCTTTAAACTCTGGTTTTAATTCCCATATAGCAGGTTGACTAGTTAAACCTTTAGATCTTTTACCAGTTTTATTATAAAAAGTTTTTAATACTCTATTACTTATTCCAGTACCATAACCATATACATCCCTTGACACGTCTAGTTTTTCTAAACCAATATTAGTTTGCATATCACTAACATTTGTTTCAGGTAAGTTTTTTATAAATGTTTCTACTTTACTTTTGTTAGTAAAAGCTTGTTGAATATTACCAGCTTCAGATGGCTCTGGAATACCATCTTTGATTTTCTTAGCATAAGTAAGATTTTTCTTTGGATCTGTTATTTTAGATTCAGGAACTCCAAAAGCTATTGATGCAGCTTTACCTCCGTAAGTTTCACCTACTCTTTTAAAACCACCTGTACGCATACCTACAGCATCTGCCTCTGTGAAGTCTATAGCATCTTCAATTTCTTTTGCTTTAGGTTTTACATTTGGAGCTTCTAATGGATTTATTGTTTTAGTCTCTTTGATAGTTTCAGCTTTACCAGACTCCTTAGCCACCATAGCTTCTTCAGGCGTAAGATCTTCAGACTTAACATCAAATTCTCTATCACCTTCAGTTGTGATTTTGTCACTAATACGTTTTTTAACAGGAGCATCTTTACTCTCTACACCTAATTCAGTTGCTAAAGTTTTTAATTCTAACATACCTTTATTAGCTACATACTGATTAAATGGTTGTCTTTCACCGTTCCATTTTTTAATCCACTTAGAAGTAAGTATATCATTTTTAGCTGCGTCAATATATGACTTTCTAGTAATACCAGCTTCTTCTGCTATGTTTTTTGGTATACGACTACCGTACTTATTCCAAGCAGCTCCAGCTACTCTACTAGCTATTTTTTCTACTTGATCAGAGGGTATGTTTTCAGCGTCTTTACCTACGCTTTTAATATCAGATATTTTTTCCGATGTTTGAATCGATGCTGTTTTTCCGGTTATGTCTTTATATTCTTCCAAAGCTTTTTTAACTTCAGCTTTACCTTCAGGTGTTTTTTCAACTCCAGTTATGAAGAAGTCAGCAACATCAGCTCCATTTTTCAATTCAATAACTTCTGTTCCTACTTTTTTAACATTAGCCCCTTCTAACAAACTATTTAATTGACCTTCGCCTTGTAGTTCTAAAAATTCATTTATAAACTCTTTTTCAATTTGAACATCCCTTTTATTACCTTCTATTAAATCCTTATAGCCAGGACGCTCCATCATCTCTTGTTCAACTCTGTTAAACACACCTAGTTCTTTTAATCTATTTTTAAACGAGTCTATATAATCTAAATCTTCTTTTTCAACTTCTTTTCTAGCAGATTCAAGATCTCTACTTGTTCTTGCTTTTTGTCTAACTCTACTATCTACCGCTGATTGGTCAAAACGTCTTTCAAACACTGGGTGAAACAGCTCATGCTTTTGTGTTGATCCTTTAAAACCTTCTACTACATATTCTTTACCTCCAGATTCAAATCTATATTTACCGCCTTGAGGTGCCATAGCATCTTTGTTAATGACAAATACAGTTTCACCATCTATTGTTGTTTGAAATCCATAACCTATTGTTTCTGGTTGCTTTCCAGTTAACTCTGATTTAAGCTTATTAAACTCTTCTGACGACAATTCTCTAACTTCAGTACCTTCTGCTTTAACTTCTTCAGTATAATCTAAAGTTTCTTTTATTCTTTGTTGAGTATCACCTCTAGCTATATCTATTAAAGTTTTTTGTTTTGCTTGTTCTAATAATATATCAGCATCTAATCTTTCCAACTCTAAATCATAAGTAACTTTATTTATTTCTTTATTCTTTAACTGTGTTTTTAAGTTTTCTTTTATGTTTTCGTTAGTCTGTTCTTTAGAAGTGCTCTCTAAATAGCTTTTAAAGTTCTTACTATTAGGATCTTTAAAATATTTACTAGCTTGGTTATATGAAGAGTTTGAAGATTTATAAACCTGTACTGCGTCAGCTTCGTTAATACCTAACTTTTGTAATTCTAAAACAACAGAAGCTCCTTGATTAGCGAGCCCAGCCTCTGTCATATTTATAATATCTTGTGGGGTTATACCGTTTCCAGCCTCTAAAGATTTAATAGTTAACTGTAAATTCTTATATTTTGTATTCCAAGTTTCTGCTTTAACATTTGTATTAACTTGATCTAAAGCTTTTTTAAGTTTTAATCTATTCGCTAAATACTTAGCATTGTTAATCATTTCGTTGGCTTGAGTAGCTGTTATATCTTGATTCTCTACTATTTCTATTTTCTTTTTATTTAAAGCTTCATTTATCTCAGAGTCTGACCATTTAGCATTTTTCTTAGTAGTTAAACCTAATTGTCTAGCCATAGAGTTCCACTCAGGAGAGTTACCTCTAAATCTATCAATATCTCTATGGAAATTTTCTACAACTCTATTAGTATAAGTATCTGGTCTAGCACCAGCCATAAATAGTAAAGCACCGTAAGTTTCAAAAAAGCTATCAACATCTGTTATCTCATGCCACAGTTCACTGAAATCTTTTTCATCTTTAACAACATCTACAACGCCTGACACTCCTTCTCCAAGCTTAATTGAAGTAGCACCTATAGCTGGTTTAGCAGCGAATTTTAAAGCACCATTAATAGTGCTAGAACCTTTCGTGTCTAAAAAATTAACAACAGTACCAAGATACTTGTTTTTAACAGCCATATTCCTAATAGAAGGCAACATTGTTTTGCTAATCCAATTACCACCTAAATGACCTAACTGACTACCTGCAGCAAAAGGTATAACAGGCATTTTTTCAGAACCAAAAACATTACTTCCTATAACATTGCTACCTGTTAACCCTATAGACTCTTGAATAACACCTGAAGAATATCTACCTATAACATTAGCCGTGTTAATATTTATTCCTCTCTTAGCTACATTTACAGCTACAGCCTCACCAATACCTGAAGTAATCTTACCTACATTAGCAGATCCTCCTAGTAGATAATATGTTGCAGCCATTTCAACACCCATTTTAGTAAGACCGGGAAGTGAACTAACTAATCTTTCAGTATTTAATAATTGATCTGGTTGTTTAACATATTCTTCACCAGGCTCTCCGAATAATTCTAATTCTTGTTCAGTTGCTTTTAAATTAAGCTTATCATCTAGTATATTGTTCACCATAATATTTTGCATTTGGTTTATACTAGAATTATCAAAACCTAAAGCTCTCTCTGTTTCAATACCTAAAATATCTAAAGTACTAGCTCTATCTATAGAAGTTAAATCAACATTTAAACCAATTGCAGTTTGAATTGTTTGAAACTCTTTTAGTTTTTTATTATATTTTTTTACTAAAATATTATCGCTTTTAGGTATAAAAGATAGGTTAGAACTAGCTTCACCAGTGTTTTTCATCTTTTGTAAATCCTTCATGTCTTCGCGAAGTCCTTTATCACCCTCAGCTGGATCCATTCCTAGGTTTATTAAAAACTCATTAGCTCTTTGAGCTAAATTAGTTTCTTCTAATATACCTTCTTCTCCTTTATCGTATAATTGAGCACCTAACGAAACTAGTTCGTTTTCTATATCATTATAAGCTTTATAAAGCTTATTTGGAGCCATGTAAGAATACTCCTCTATAGCTTCATTTAATTCGTTTTTTTGTCTCTGTAATTCTTGTCTATTTAATTTAGACGCTTCTATAAAATTACCATCATCATCTATTAATTCAACAGCACTATCAGTATCAAATATGTCATTCAGTACTTTTTGTTTCTCTTCCTTCGTAGATGAACTTTTAAGTTTATTAAAGTTTTCTTCTCCAGCAAAAGACTTAGCTTGTAAATCAGCTAAACTACTAAGTCTATTTGTAGTGTATTCATTTATATCAGAATCTTTGTAAGCATTTTTTTGAGCTGTTAGTATTTTTAAATCGTTTGACTCTTGCGCTTTGTTTTTTTGAAGTACCTCAAAAACTTCTTGAGCAATAGGACTTTTCCCATCTTCATTTTTAAAAAGATCTTCAATTATACTTATATTTTCAGGTCTTAAAGCTGTTTCAAATTTTTTTCCTCCTATTGTTTTAGGATCCTTTAGTGGTATAGTTATTAATTCTTCTGGTACTTCAACACCTAGGTCTCTAAGTTTTATCAAGTCTTCATTAGTGTATTTACCATCTTCTTTTAATTTAAAACCAGAATTTAATATTTCATTATTTCTTTTTTCTCTATCTTTAACTAATTCGTTGGCAATATATTTCCTAAAATCTTTAGTTTCCTCATCAAACTCTTCATTAACTAAATCTATTTGTTCGTAGAGATTTATAGGTTTATAAGACTTTTCACTTGTTGATTTTCTTGAGTCCAATGAACCATTTTCCAATACTAAATCCGTACTGCTTTGATCTTCTGCTGCCACATTCGCAGTGTTCTCTGTAACAGCTTTCTTCTTTTTTTCGTCGTCTTGTTGAGAAACCTCTATAGCGTCTGATGGTGGAGAAAAATTATTAATTACTATTTCTATAGCATCTGCAGGTGGTCTAAATTCTTCCATAATTATTTATTTATTTAAAGCTTCACTTTCCATCATATTACCTAATCTAGATTGAACATTATTTTGTTCGGTTTTACCTTCTTTTCTAAATGTAGAACCTCCAACAACTAGTGTTTCTCCAGGCGCAAGTTTATTCCATTTATCTATATCTTCTTTAGTCCATATAGATTTTTTATTTTTATTTTCCTTACTACCAGTAGTTTTATTTTCATTACTTGACACATTATCACCTGGTTGATCTAATTTAATATCTTGAGAATTTTTTCTTAACGTTTCCTCAGCTAACCATTTCAAGGCAGGTATATATTGACCCTCTACAAACTCATTAAACTCTTTAGTACCTGGTTGTGGAATTACTTTAGGCCATTGAGATTTTAAACCTTTCTCTTTAACGAGTGTTTGCATGTTGCCTTCATCTTCCCATATACTCTCTCCTCTTTTTCTTAATAATGTAGAAAACCCGTTATATTCATTATTGTTATCACCTGGTAAATAAGTATAAAAACCTTTATCATTTTTCTTGTAATTAGCTAAGCCAGTTACCTTATCTTTAAAAGCTTTTTGTTGCTCAACAGTCATACTGTACTTACCATCTTCATCTTTTACGTAGTTAGGATTGTAACCACTCTCTTGTTTAACAAGTTCACTCCAAGCTGCTGATTCTACTCTTGTAGGATCTGCTTTATATTTTAAATAAGGATTATTTTTATTAAGCAAGTTTCTATTAAATTCAAAAATATTTAATCTTGTAGGACCTTTTCCTTCTGTTAAATTACCGTTTTCATCTTCATTATACCACTTTCCAGGATTATTATCAACTAGTATTATGTTGTCATTTTCTTCTATTATATCTATATCACTACTACCTTGACTTATTTTACTTATTATAGCTAGTTGATGTGCTGGTGCTCCCGTAACACTGAACTGATCGCTTAGTTCAGCGGTGGCGCTTTGGTTATTTATAGCCTCACTAACAGCTAATATATTAGGAACCGCGTCTCCATATTGATCAATCATGCTATTTATAGAAGCTAAACCTTGTTTGCTTAATTCTAAATCATCAGAAGTACCGTTTTCTATACTACCTTTGATTTTATTAAATTTAGTTATAGTATCAAACATAAGGTTTTCAGCTTTTTTATCAAAAGCACTATACCCAGTTTTAAAACCATCTGACTCAACTCTATTATACATTTCTAAATCGGCTTTAGTAACTCTTTTATTTAAGTTATTTAAACCATCTTGTTTAGCTAAAACAGCATTTAAACCTCCTTGTATTAAAGAAGATATATTGGCTTTAATCCTAGCTTCTTGTATCTCGTCATCTCTAAGTGCCATGGCAATAGAATTAGAATAGCCACTTGAAGTAGAAGAATTATTAGTTGTTTTATTTGGACTTCTATAACTCATTTTTTTTAATTTTCTACGAATGTATTATCTTCAGCAAATTGTTGTTGATCTAAAGCATCGCTCAACGCTTGTTTTTCTTGATCTAATAAATTAGATTGTCTATCAATTTCTTGTTGTTCTCTCTTTTCAGTGATACTAAAAGCAAATTTCTCTCCTTCAGCTTTCATCCTAGCTACATTCGCAGCACCTTGAGCAGCTAGTTTTTGATTAGCAGCTTCTTGTTGTTGAATGCTAGCTGATATACCTTTTTTACTTTGTAAAGCTGCTTGAGCTAAAGCAGTAGCTCCACCAGCACTAGCTCCACTGGCAGCTAGGTTATCTAATGTATTTGCTAAAGCAATATCAGTTTGTTCAGCTTGAAACTCTGCAGCTTGAGTAGCTACACCTAGATTAGCGTACTCGTTAGTTAAATTAGCATATGGATTTATAACATCTTGTCTATTAGCAACTAATGCATCTAATTCTTTAGACCTATCATTTATAGCGTCTTTAGCTTCTTTTCTTAATCTTAGCAAGTCATCAGCTGCTTCTTGAGATAATTCCTCTGCAGCTTCTTTATATTCATTACTTCTACAACCTCCCATATCTTATATTTTTTTTATTATTTTATGTAGAGGATCCTCATCCACATACCAATTATTTTTTTTAAAAGTTGATATTAAACTTTTATTATCGCTAATAGTTATTATATATTTTTTACCAGCATTTTCAACCATTTCTTCAACTATGCTTAGTAAGGTTATCAATGCTTTTGCTCTTGTTATTTTACTACAATATCTATCTGATATTATCCAGTCAAACCAAACAACATTAGAGTTACTCCAAAATAAAAATCCTGCTATTATAGGTTTTTTACCGTCTTGTATCATAACACCGCTTTTACCATTATCAGGTAGCATGTCTTGAGGAACTGGATCCCAACCCCAGTCTAACCACCACTTTGTTAAAAGTTTATAATCTTTTTCTGTAAGATTTCTTACGTTTAATTCCATTTAATTTAATTTAATATGATGACATTACGTAATTAGTTCCAGCGGCCCACAACTCTTTAGGACCACCCAATTGAGTCGTCTCATCTGTTTCAATTTTAACTGTAGCAAAATAACCTTTAATACCACTCATTTGAGCTCCAAATAGTATTTCACCAGTGGCAGCAGCTGAATTATTTCTTAAATTAGCTACATACCTATTTTCTTTTCTATCAAAACCAGCTCTTAAAGTATAACCAGTATTAGCATCTACATAAGATCCTTCGTCATAACTTTTTATAGATATAATAGAATCATTGCTTTGCACGTAAGATCCTGCAGCGCCACTTGGGTTTGGATCTTGACCAGTGAACCCAGATTTAAACACCTCTACTTCCCAACCATTACTACCTTCGTAAAATATGGTGTTAAAGTTTTTAGTTATGTTAGGCTGTGCATTAAATACAAAAGTAACATTAGAAGGTTTTCTTACTCCATAAAAACTACCCCTTGTATCATTGTCAGAGTTAACGTGATAATGACTATATAGTTTGTAGTTTTGAATACTATAAAACTTATTTAAAGTACTAAACATTAAATTGGGTTTATAAGTAAAAAAGCTAACCCAACCATTTATACGCTCATCAAAAGATAATGTTTTGTAAGTTGCTTCATCAGTGCTTACTTGGTTTGAATTTTTTTGTAAAGACAAAACATAATTTTTATTATGTATATCCCAACCACCAATTATTTTTCCTTTAGTGTTATATAAAAATGTTAAAGATCCAGATAATGTCGATGTAAAGAGTTGAGAGTAAAATATATTAGTATTAGCACCACTAACTTCAACATATGTTATATATCCTGTTTGTACAACTCCAGCTAATGATATTTGCATACCTGGTGTTATGTTTTGCCCAGTAGTTATTGAAGAAGTTGTAACTGAAACAAGAGTGTCGCTAGTTGTACCTCCTCCAGTTTGTGTAGCTGTAAAACTTTGTTGAGTATTACTAATATCTATTTCTGCTAAATTATCTCTAAAGTAATCTTGCATTCCGTACATACTTATTTCAGTTAACCCATCGTTAGATAACCTCATTACAGCGTTACGATTTTTATCTGAAAAATATTTCCTATAGTTATATATTGCAAAAGATTCTGGGTTTTTACTTATTCCATACTCTCCCTTGTATGGTACAAATTGACCTATAACAGCTGCTCCAGCTTGAGTTTGAGTACCACTTTCAGTTGTATATATAGTATCTTTATCTATTAAAGCTCTTTGTATTCTATTTTCTTGAAAAACAATTAAATTAGTATCTTCTGAATATGTTTTTTGAATACTACCAAAAGATATATCAACTGACTTAGTTATATCATCTCCAACGCTGAATACGTTTGTTTGATTTACTCCTGTTCTAGAATTGTATATGCCAGAATATATAAGTGTATTAACTCTACGTTGTTGAAGAGGGTTTTCTTCGTCAAGATATGCTCTTACACCCTGACCAGTTGAGGTGTTGTTAAAGCCACCTCTTATTCTAGATTCCTCTATATACCACCTTCTAGCATCTACATTAGGAAAAGGTTTAGTATCGTAACCTATGCCTAGTGGAGCTATACCCCAAGTAACTGCTTGAGTTGGTGAATAATTGAAATCACTACCAACCTTAACAACTCTGTAAGCACTATTAACTTTCCTTAATACATATGTGTTGTAAAAATCTACTTCAACTTGACGAGCCATATTTTTTTATTTATCTAGGTTTAATAGGAGTTGGAGTAGCACTATCACCCGAGGATATTTCAGAATTTAATTCTGAGATCAATCCAGACGTAGAACTTTCCCAATAGATGTCTAATCTAGAGTCTAACGGTTTTATTTCTAAAGCGCTAAAAACATTATTTCTAGCATTAGCCTCATTACCTATTATAAAACTTTCACTAGTACTAAGTTGCATCGTACTTGGATTAGAACTAGCGTTATATATACCAGCTGCAGTAAGTGGAGAAGTGTCTGTTCCTTTATCAGGTGTAATTGTCCAATTAGAAGCGGCAATAGAAATAGCTACTGTCCACTGTGATTGACCATCTATATATCCAGTAGTACCAGAAGAGTAAGCTGCTATAGTAAAAGTATCAGAAGCTTTATAATCTCTCCCTGTATTAGTGATTACTACATAATCTACAGTAGTGCCGGTTGTAACAGCAACTTTAGCTCTAGCTCCAGTCCCAGATCCACCAACTACAGGTACGTTGTAAACTACCGTCCCAGCAGTTGCGCCGGTTCCACCAGTAAATCCAGTTATTCTACCTAAAGAAACACCATCTAAGTTTACTTGCTGTAGACCCATATCCGTTACTTTACCTACGTTATTTACTGTAACAAAGTTTTGTCCATGGTGAAAGTTGGAGCTAAATGGATAATAAGCACTTGAAGCAGTAGGAAGTTCAGGGTTAAATCCTATTCTTGGGAAAAGTATGTCATCACTTGTTCTAAATTGAGTTTGCTCAGGTTGTACCTCTTGTAAATCTAATGATACTTTATTTATGTTGTCAGATATTAAAGAAGTATAATAACTTTGAGTTGTTAAAAAATTATCTGCATTACTTCCATAAGAGTTCATTAAAGCAGACTCTTGACTAGCTAAACATATATTAGGTAAGTATAGATTGTAATAATCTTGTTCGGTTTGCTTAACAACTATTTTATAACTATACCATCCTAGTTTATTTGCAGGACCGTTTATTGTTATAGTAGTATTGTTTGATATAGTAACCGGTCTTGAAACTGTTATTTTTTTAGCAGAAGCATCTATAGCTTTTATACTTACAACTGTTCCACTTAAATTAATAATATCACCTACAGCTATATTAGGATCTAAACTACTTACAACAATTTCATTTGTGCTAGTTATTGCTGGAGTTACTAAAGCAGTGTACTCGCCAGATTTATAAAGACCTGGATAGCCTTCTGCATGTTCACCTGTTTGTGTTTCTGGAATATTATCTCTAAATAATACTTTTATACTGTCTAATTTCCAATCATTAATTTGAGTTTCAGCACCTCCACTAGCAGCGAGCTGAAATGTTTTATATGGATGGTAAAATGTAGAACCTGAAAAAACTTGGCCACCAAAAGTAGATTGAGTTGTTTGTGGATCAGATAAAATTACATCTGATTGCCTGCCGTATTTATCAGCTAGCACTATGCCAACTTGATAAGTTCTATTTTGTTTTACCGAATGGTTCGGATAAGATATTCTTGAAAAATCCGCTATAGGTTTAGTTGTGACAGCACTAGTAGTATTAATTTCCGACATGTCATACTTTTCACTGACACCTACATTATATTGTAAATTTTCAGGTGGAGTGTGCTTATCTAAAAAATTACCATAAACAACCCTATTACCAACAACTGATTGTGAGAGAGCTCTTACTGGTACTTTATCAAATACTCTAGTAGTTTCTTTTTCAGGTAGAGTTCTAAAAGGTTTTTTAGATTGATACTCATATGTTAAAATATTAGTGGTATTATTAGCAATTAAATCATCTGTTACAGATATAGTTTCAACAAGTTGAATAGCTAATGCGTCTGACTCTTTATATAAAATATCTATTTCTTCAATTTTAAGCTTGTCTTGCAGCTGATTAACTATGTGAGGAGTTTCTATATTTAAAGAAACGTTATTTATATCGTTTTCCATAAAAGAAACAATAGTACTAGCTCCTATTTCATCTTCTTGTTTTGAATAAGTTTTAGTATCGTCAGCTGTTGGACTATCTATAACCCATCCATGTTGTTTAGGTATAAAAGTAGGTTGAGTAAACGGAGATATTACTGAATATTCTCCATCATCAAATTTAAACCTGTATGCAAATCTTACAAACTTGTCAGTTAAAAACTCTTCATCACCTGGCCAATTAGAAACATAATAAGGATTTTGAGCTGAAAATTGAACTATATCTCCCTCTAGTATTATAGGATTGTTAGCGCTAGCATCACCATTAACAACTGGATAATAATTTAATGTTATATCTACTGTTCCTACGTTAGGATACGGTGGATTAACGTCATTAGGCGCGACAGTAGCCCCAGTCGAGTCAACTGTAGTAACTCTAGTAACTGCTGTTATTACAAAAGGATAATTTGAAATGCCACCTGTAGAATCCCAAGCACTATCTTTACCTGGACAAGTCATTTTCATACCTACTCTTGGAAAATCACCAACTATATCATTTATTGTCACTGATGTACTTGTAACGTCAGCAGATACTTTACCACTAGAACTAGGGGAAAGATAGGGAGACGTTTTATTTTGTGAAGATGGAAACCTAAGCGTGCATGGATTAGTAGTATTTAAAAAATTACTAAGTGTTGTAGCGCTTAAACTATTATTGCTTATTATAAAATAAGAATCTACAGCAGGATTAGAATTTGGATAAACCTCTGTTACATAAACATCGTCTACATTGCAATTTAAAACCATTCCAGGCAATACTTTTAAAATATCTGTATCTGAAACTACTACTTTTGTATATAAATCTGTTCTAGGAGATGGATAAGCTACGTTTTGAGTTACTGTGGTAGGCTGGACTGAAACACTGCTGTGTAAATATGGTGCATTATAAGGTAAATACTTAGCAACTGATATAGAATCTTCTGTAGTATAATACGTGTTTGAAGCTATAGCTTTATCTATATTTATTTTTCTTGGTTGATTCCTATTGTCTGTCCAAAATAATAAATCTTCTACTAAATCTATACCATAAACAGGGTGTGTTTTGGAAAAATTTAAAAATCTACCTTCAACCAAAATACTACTTGTATTAGAATTATTGTCTCTCATTAGTATGTAGCAACTAGCTCCGTAAGGTGCAGGATTGCTAAGTTCATCGCTTGATACATCTGTATAGTTAGTTGCTATAAAAAAGTTTCTATTAGTAACTTCTTCTGATAAAAATCCAATTATTTCTAAATTAGGTATAGCGCTTAAACCAAAATCAGATAATAAAGTATTACCTAATACATTTTCTAAAGCACCTACGTCTTCGCCTTCTGATCTACTTACATTTACATTTTGAGCATCTCTATATTCACCATTAGACAATAACCTATCATCTAGGTCTTTGTTCATTTTAGATTTTACAAATGTATTTATAGTTTGTGGCATAATTAATGTTTAATCCATTTAGATTTACCTCTCATAACTTGAGTAAATTCTTCTAACTTAATATTACTTAATCTTATTTTAGCATTTCTTAACTTAGCAGATCTCTCTCTTCTATATCTTTGAACTATATATTCAGGAAAGTTAGCTCTAGAAGCTACCATAGAGTGCATTATATGAGCATATAAAGCATCTTCTGCCATTTTAGGTACTTTACTATTTAAATCACTTTGTAAGCCGTCAGAGATGTATTCTATTATAATTAACTGATTAGCTAAGTCACTTGAGAAACTAAACTTACCTTCTCTTTCATTTATAGTAAACCACCCATTTTTTTGTGATGTTTCAGGATCTAAGCCATATCTTTGGCCGTAAGCCATTTTCCACCATTGCCAATCATAAACATTTGCATTGTCAAATATTTCATCAGTTAACTGTCCTGTTATATCTAAAGTGTTGTTTGTTTTCCAACGTTTGTCAGTTTCAGATTCCGCAGGTTGTAGATTTTGACCTAAACTACCTTGAGCATAGTCACCATTATCATCTTGAAGTATAGGTTCTGTTGGATTACTTGTTAACCTAGTTGGATATATTACATGCTTAACACCTGATTTATCAACCCAAGATAATTGTACGTAGTTGACATAATCTTGTGGTAAAGGTATAGATAAGCTTGGCGGTATTACAACTTCTTGTGAGTTAACAGATTTTAATGTATCGTAAGAAAACTCTTGTAAACCTCTTTTAGCGTGGAATATAACATCTGATCTATTTGCTCTAGGTAACAACTTATCTAATCCTACGTAAGCTACCATAAAATTATTAACGATGTCTACTAAACTTGTATAAGCATAACTACCATAATTATCCCATATTGTAGGAGTTTGTAGCTTAATCAACACAATGTCGCTAGCTACTAGCGTAGTTCCAAGTGTTATAACATTACCAGAAGCTTGATATTCTGTAGCTCCAGCACCATAATTTAATACAACACCATTTTTTAATAAACTAAAATTAGTGTTAGTAGTAGAACTATTTATTACTAAATCTACATTACCTGTCCAAGTAATAGTGTTAGTTGTCAGCCCACTAAAACCTTGTTGACCAGCATAGTATTGAGCATTAGTTTCTTTAATAAGTCCCATGTATTATCTTTTTGAATTTACTTCTTCTTCTTGTAACTCTCTTGCAGCAGCCTGTACTATGTTAGGATCTCTTATTACTACACCAGAATATTGTAATATTTTAAGTATAACTTCTGTTTGTTGAATATCACTTATTTCAAAGTTAACAGAAGCGCCACCTATAATAGGTGTTATTGCAAAACCAGGAGTTCCATCCCATATAAAAGCACCAGTTGTAGTATCTACACCATAAGCCCAAACTACGTCAGCTGGTTTTCTAATGTAATTAAAACCTACATCAGATACTGCTGGCGAAGTAACTGCAGGTGAAACTGTTAGTTTATTATCTTGATATGTAGCTATAGGGAAATTAGTAGTAGGTTGAGTTAATGGAGAAAGATTTTGTTGATGTAATTCTCTTCTACTAACTATTTGTATTTCTGGAGAGTTTTTACCAGTTTCATAAAACGCAGAACCAAATCTATATAGATCGGTTGGCTGAGTATACACATTGTTTGATACTGCGGAAGCACTTGCATTTTTATTGAATATTTGAAATTGGTTTCTAATATTCTCCATCCTAGATGCAAAATCTACATCTGTTTTTGGCATACGTAAATATTGATTATAGTCGTCAAAAAACTTTTCAAATGTTTCTAACTGTACTTGAGTAGCTAATTTATTAAACTCAAAAGGTGTTAAATAACCTCTTTGTTCTTTGTTTAATATACTCAATACTGTTGTATATACTGTATTTACGTTTATTGCCATTTTAATTTTTTTAAAAAAAAGGCGGCCGCATAGCCGCCTTAATTATTATCACTTGTTATTTAAGTTTTTTCTCTATTGATTTATAAACTTCAAGTCCTTCATCTGTTTTAAACCAAGCAGCCATAGCTGAGTAAGGGTTTTCATCAAATGGTACACTCATTAATTTACGTCCATTACTACCCCATTTAAAAGTTCTTTGGTCTTCTGCTAAAATAATTATTCTAGCTTCAGTAGCTCTTATAGCAAAGTTTCTAAGAACAACGTTTTCATCTTCAGAAAGATCTATAAAAAGTTTTGGATTTGACTTAGCGAAAAGCAAACCATCTCTTTTAAGTTCTTTACTAGATAAACTATTTACACTGCTACCTACTTCCACTCTTAATATAGCTTCTAATTGATCTATATCCATATTAGTAGCTATATTCATAGCTTCTAACTCTAGTTCTAAAAAGTCGTATTGATCTTCTGCTTCTACTATTGGATCAAACTCAGCAAATAAAACACCATTATGTGGGTGTTTAGCTAAAAATTCTTGCAAGTTTCTTTTTTCTTTTTTAACATATAAATGTCCTTCATCAAAAACAATATGCGCTAAAGTAGCAGGACCATTTTGTTCATCTACAAATATAGATTTTTGATTAGTCGCATATCTTAACTCTCTTTCATAACCTTTGTCTGGATCAAACCAAACACAAGGATATCTTCTAGAGTGTTTTGACATTATTGTATATGTTAAAGGAGTTTTGTCATTTAATAAATAATAACTTCTATCTTTATACTCCCAAGTATCTTTTTTAACTTCAGCTTTAGCTGGAGCTTTTTTTTCTTTTGTTTCCATAATATAATATAATATAATAATTTAAAAAAGACCCCGCCGAAGCGGGATCTTATTATTGTTTTGATTAAGCTAACGCAGCACTAGCTAAAGTATTAGACATACTGACTTCAATCGTTCCCGATCCTCCACCAATTTTTCCAATAGCTTCAACTAAATTTTGAACATCTGCTTGAACAAATCCTCCACCAGCGCTACCATCATTAGTAGAAGTTAGTGTAAGAATGTCACTGTCAGAAGCGCCTCCAATATATGCTATTGCAATTTTTAATGAAGTTCCTGTTCCAGAAGCTTTAACTGTACCTACATTTTCTGCACACACAAGATCAAATGCACCTGCAGCTTTTTTTACTTTTACGTATCCCATAATTTCTATTCTTTTAAATGTTAAACAATAATTAAGCTCCTTTAAATAACACGAAGTTATTAGCAGCTTGAGTTACTAAACATCTTTCAGATAAGAAATTAACTCTCATAGTATCAAGATCAGAAGTATAAGCACCTCCAACAGAACCAGTGATCCAAGATTTCATTCTTCTATCATCAGCTTCTGAAGCTCTATATCTTATGTGTAAGAAAGGTCTTCTAATATTAGATCCCATCATTTGATCGTATACTGTTGAAGTTCCAGCTGGAACAAGTACACCATCAATTTCTTTATCTAATCCTCTAGTTGTAGCATCGTTTAGATATTTCCAATCAGTTTTGTAGAAGTCATAAGAACCTCTTCTAAAACCAGAAAATCCAAAACTAAGTGCCATATCTCCATCGTTTTCAAATAAACCATAAGAAGCAGAAGCAGTAGAAGAATAACCTCCACCTGCCATAGCAGCAATCATATCGTCAAAGTCAAGAGCAGTAGATCTGGATAAGAATAACATGTTTTCTTCAATAGCACCTTGCTTATCTAAGTTTTTAAGGATTTCATCAAAATCTCCTAAAGCACCTGAACCAGGAGCAGCAGCACCAGCAAAACCAGAATATACATTACCTCTTGTTTCAATAGCATCAAATAAACCTTCAGTACCTTTTATGTGTGCATCCCTAGCACCAGTTGGTCCAAATGAATTTCCGAAGTCTTGATTTGCAGTAGCCATTTTTTTACCTTCAACCATTGCCATTTCTAAGTAATCTTCAAATCTTAATCTTGTTTCAGACTCAGATTTTAAATACCACATATAGCCCGACTGACCTTCTTCAGTAGATACTTCTATCCAGCCGATTTGAGCAGCATCAGAACCACTTATCTCAAAGTTGTCTTTAATGATAATTGGTGAGTTTTCAAAAGTGCTTAACTTAGGCTCAATTGCACCTGCCATTCCGTTACTTCCTTTTGGAAATTCAGAACCGTATACAAATAAACTGTTATTAGCACTAATTAAACTACCACCTACTAACGTAGCTCCTTCGTAACTAGTACAAGTTAAAACATCTTGTTTGTTACCTGAGCTATTACCTACAGCTGTTACTAAGAATTTAGCAGTAACTAAACCAGTAGCGTTGTCAGATACCAATATAGTGTTACCAACTCTTACAGCACCAGTAGATTGACCAGTTGGTAGAGCAATAGTAACCGTGTATACTGGATCAGCACCACCACTAGGTAAAGCAACAGTAACAGAGTTATAAGCAATGTGTAATCTATTTTGTTCAGACCAAATAACTTGATCAGATGTCATTGGCATTTCAGCGCCAACCATTCTCAAGAAACCTCCAATAGTTCGGTTTCCGTATCTTTCTACTTCCGCTTCGTAAAGCTCAGGTAGATATTGTTGTGTCCATGTCGAAAAATTAGTATCATGAAAATCTATATAATTATCTTGAACTGTAATTTTATTCGGCATAGGAGTAATTGAAGCTGGAAAAGCTCCTCCCGATAATCCCATTTTTTAATTTTTAGTTGTTGTTATTTTTTACTTTTAATTTTCAACTTAGAAGTATCAACGCCATTAACTGCTTTAACTCTTAAACCATTTATAAACACATCACCAGTAGCCTGTGGCCTAGGTTCGTTAGTTATATTTTTTGATTTTGCCATCATATCTTTTATAGCATCAGCTTTGCCTTGCTCATAAAAATGATTAGCAATAGTATCAGCATTATCAGCAGCGTAAATAGCTTTGTGATAACCTACAGTATCAACAACTTCACCTTCTTTGTTTAAGAACTTCTTAACGAATGTGTTTAAGTCTGACTGTTTTTCAGCAACTGCAGAAGGATTAGAGATACTATATTTAAATTTCTTTTCACCTAAATCAAATTCGAAACCTTCGAACTCTTCATTTAAAGTGTTGCTTGTATTTTCTCTAAACGTTTTTCTACGTTGCTCAGCTATTTGTTGTTCTTTGTTGTATCTATTGAAAAAGTCCAAAGCTTTTTGCTGTTCTTGAGTAACGCCTGGTCTCAACTTGATCTCATCGTAATATTTACTCTTTGAACTTTCCAAAAATTTTTTGGCCTTTGCAATTTCTTCTTTATAAGCGAGTTTCTTTTTTCTTATATCTCGCTCTTCATCCACGTCTTCATCATACGAAAAATTATCTTCCATTAAAAAGTTTATTTCTTCTGAATCTAAATGTGGTTTAGTTTTGTTATAGTACTCTTGTAGTAAAGACTTAGAATCATATTTAGAATAATCTCTATTTAAATTAACGTAGTCTTCTACAGTACCACCAGTTTCTTCCATAAATGAAACTAGCTTTTCAATATTTTCAGGTAACTTTTTTCCAGTTACTTTTTCATCTCTTACAGCTTCTTTTAATTCTTTAGTAGTTTCTTTAACTTCTTTTTCTTTAATTACTTCGCTAATAGGAGATTTAACTTCCTCTTGTTTTTCTTCTGTTTTATTTTCTACTTTAGTTTCTTCGGTAGGTTTTTCTTCTTCGTGTGTTGATCCCACTTCTTGCAATCCCACGACTTGTTCTTCTTTTTTCTCATCAGACTGTAACACAACTTTCGTTGTTTCTGGCTCTTGAACGGCATCTTTTTCTTTTTTACTTAAATCTAACTTAGTAGTTTCAGGTGTTTTATTTCTTAAACTTGGTTTCTTTTTTATTTTTAAACCTTCTTTAGTATCATCTACTACAGGTTTTTCTTTTTCTTTTTGTGACATAATATAATATAATAGTTGTTTTTATTTATTGTGGCATAAAATCTTGTATACCTATCTCTCCTTGTTCAAAATCTTTAGGAGGTAAATCATTTTTTCTTTGGCTTATCATTTCGCTTTGTTGCGTACCTGATATTCTAGTTCTTTTATCTTTTCTATCTTCTATAAACTCTTCTCTAGCTTTCTCTTGTTGAACCTTGATCGTAGCTAACTGCATATCATATCCATGCTGTAACTCCATAATCTGCTTTTTAATCTGAGCTTCCATTTGCATTTTTTGTATATCAAATTGAGATTTAGCTTTTTCAACTTGTACAGTGCTTTCAGTTAATGCTTGTTGTTTTTGCATTTCAGCTAAAGCAGATTTTTCAGCTGATTGTGCGTTAGCACTAGCTTGAGCTTCTATATTTTTAAGTTTAGTTTCTTCATCTTGCTCTTGCTTTTTCTTTCTTCTAAACTTAAGTAATTGATTAGCTAGCTTTAAGTTTTTAACTTCTCTAATATCAATAGCGTCTTCTAAATATATTTGACCAGATTTTAAAGCTATTTGTATATTTTGTTCTAGCTGTGCTTTTTCTTCTTCATCTGGTTCTAAACTTATAAATATACCAAAGTCATGTATATTTATTTTCATTAACTCCTCTAACGTAGCTGAATTAAAAGCAGATATACTATTTTCTAAAGCTTGTTTAGTTAAAGGAAACTGTAAAGAGTCTGCAACTCTTAATGATATGTTTTCACAAGCTCTTAAAGTTAAGTATAAACTAGACTGTAGTATATGTCTTGTAGCTGTATTACTATTAGCAGCAGCTAGCTTTTGTAAACCAACTAATGAGTTTTTATCTGGATTACTACCATCTCTAGCTTCATTTAAACCGGTTACATCACGTATCATTTGTAAGTAATACTGATATGTAGTTATTAAAGACTGTATCTTAGAACCACCAGAACCTGTTTGTAATTCCTGTATTGGAACTTTACCTCTATTTAATTCACCATCTTGAGTTAAAGATCTACCTACAATACTACCAGTTTGAAAATACATGTTTAAAGCTTCAGCTGGGTTGTAGTTAGTTCCATTACCTAAATCAACTTCTGCTAAACCGTCCATGTCTAAGTAAACACCGTCAGGTACTATTCTAGCTAATACTTGTTGCAGTTTTAAATGAGTCAACTGTATCATATCTGCAAAACCTGTTATCCTACTAACAAGAGATTCAATACGACCTTTATACATTCTAGGTGCAGATATAGCGTAATTAAAATTAACTTTACACGTATCAGCAACAGGTCTAGTCATATTTTCACATAGCCTCCAGTCTAACATCATTGGATGACCTAGTATTTTAGCTCCAGAATAAAGAGTTTCTATTGTTCTAGATACTTTTTTAAATGAATCTGATTCAGGTGGATTAAATGTATCTGACTTTTGTAAAGCTTTTTCTAAACCTTGATCTGTATTTTTTATTTTAAATACTTGATCAGAATAACTTTTATATTCAAAATATAATACTTGTACAGTTTGGTTGTCTTGTCTACCACTATAACTTCTTAAATATTCAGAGTTACCAGGATATTCTTGTATAATCTCTAACTCTTCTTTAGTTAAATGTGGATATTGTTTTTTAATATCAGATAAATATACAGACTTAACTTCACCTACATAATATAAATCTTGAAAGTTAGGATCTTCAGTATAAGAATAAACTAAGCTAGCTGGATCTACATAATCAACTACTACACCTTCAGATTTATTCCACATTGTTTTAACGCAGCCAATACCTAAAACAGTTAAATCATGATTTATTCTTTGTCTAACTAATTCGTATTTATTTTTATCTAAAACTTGATTTATAACTTCTTCTTCAGCTACTTCAACAGACTGTTTAAAATCCATTTGTAAATGAACTTCTAATTCTTCTTTATCTCTAGGAGCACTATCTGGATCCATAGAAAAAGCATCAACACCAAGAAGTTTTTTAGCATCTTCTAAAAACTCTTTAGCATTTATATCAACTAATAAATCTCTAGCATAGTCAGTTCTTATTTTAGAACAAACAGGATCTTGAGCATAAGCATTTATATCGTAACTTCTTTGTGATATACCATTAACTACAATATCTACAAACTTAGATACAACAGGTACAGGTTTCCAGTCTAAATTTAAATAAGATAAATCACCATTAATAGCTAATTCATCTTTGTATTTTTGTACTGGTTGTTCACCTCTAGCATATAGCCTTAATAAATTATAGTTATTAAAATTAACAGCATAACCAGGAGAGTTAGTTCCATACCTATAATTTCTAAACCATTCACCTTCGATAGCTCTACCTACAGCAAGACCATATTCTTGAGTTGCTTTTTCTGCATCTGGTACTACCTGATCTGGAAAAGAACTATTACTGTTATAAGAAATTTGCATCTATTTATTTTATTATTTTTGAAATTATTCCATCGTTATCATATCTTTTTATACCTAAACTTATAGGTTGATATTTTTTCTCTGGATTTGGTCTATATCTATTTTTATTACAAGCCATTATTGCTAAACCAGAACTTATAGTAGCATCGTACTTTGTTCTATTGTTTATATTAAACTTACTCCAATCTTCTAATGTTTTTTGGAAATACATATCTCCATAACCTTCTTCAACTTTACCTACATAACTAGCTATGTAAGATTCTATAGCAGCTGCATGTGCTTGTTTAATGTCTTCACTAGAGTTAGGTATACCACCTATTTCTCTTTCTGTTGTTGATAATTTATTCCAAACTTTATCTGGACGATTCATCGAAAAACCTCTATATCCTCTACGTTTTAAATGGTACAATAATCTAGGTTTATTATTTTCAGCTAATATGGGCATACCATAAAAAATCAAAGCCATTAAAACATCTTCAAAGAATATTTCAGCTGTTTGAGGTCTTGATATATATTCTAAGAAAAAATGATTTGGTGGTGCATCTTCCATAGAAAATTTAGTTAGTCCATGAAGAGATCCATTAGAACCTTTGCCATCAACAGTACCAGATATATCATAAGAATCACAACCAAATGATCCAACGTGTTCGTTTCCAGGATATTTAATACCATTTCTTATAATCACTCTATTTTGTAAGTTTTTAGGTGGAACCCATGATATTAAAAATCTACCATCTTTATTTGGAATAAATTTTACTTTAGTATCTTTTACACCGTTCTCCCACATGAAGCTACCTCTAGTTACAGAAGATATATTATTTATTTCTTCATTATAATCTATTTGCTCATATATCCTAGTTAAATTAAATAAACTATCTTTTGTTTCATCTCTAAAAGCGTGTTGCTCTGTTCGTGGAAACTGTCTATAGTATTCATTTAAACTATCTTGATCACTCTTTAATCCTTCTACTTCATTTTCCCAATGCTCAATTACTCCGATTGTAATTTCAACACCGTCTCTTCCGATTGTTTTATTTTCTGGCGTAAGGAATACAGGTGATCCAAAAGTATCCATGAATCCTTCGTAGTTCCATTCCATAGGGATGAAAAGAGAATAGAGTCCGCTAGAAGTTTGTCCGTTTCTATTTCTTTTTGTAACGTCTGAAGCTTGGTATAATTTTTTAAAGTTGTCTCCACCTTTATCTAATGCGTTTGAAGTTGAGCCCATCATACACTTGCCTACTATTCTTCGGCCTAGTCTTAATGTAGTTTTTGTAACTCTCCAGTTGTTTAATATATTGTCTGGTCGT
>Ga0098043_1000137_pt1 | contig 23564 bp, 31 predicted proteins | sample 9B_taG_FD_92581 | JGI IMG/M metagenome (GOLD analysis project Ga0098043, IMG submission 92581) | Marine viral communities from the Subarctic Pacific Ocean - 9B_ETSP_OMZ_AT15188_CsCl metaG | ecosystem: Environmental > Aquatic > Marine > Oceanic | place: Subarctic Pacific Ocean | collected 2015-01-10 | reverse complement strand
TTCATCGCCGTGCCTACGCTTGCCGGGCATATGGGTGTCCGAAAGAGATCGGTCTATTCCTACCTTAGTGATCTACGAAAGGCGGGTTACGAAATAGAGACGAAAAATACCGGGAACAACCGGGGCGGGTACTACAAGATTTACCGGCTTGCCAGATCGGCATAAAAAACGTACAACATTGGGGCCGGTGCTTTTGCCGGCCCTTTTGCAATAGGAGAACTAACGATGCAAAGCACGATTAAAACTGAGCTTACTACCTCTGAAGCCAACGACGTTTTCGCTATCACTGAGCTTGAGCTTAAGGTTTTGCGTATGCACCTCGACGCGATTAACAACCAGATCCGGGGCCTCGAGGCGTTCATGGATTCGATGGGCTTTACCTCGTGGATCGGTAACAACTCGCCGCGTTCGATCAAGAATGGTGCATTTAAGGTGACTACCGACGATTAACCACAACAGCCAGTTTCCTCCCCAACTTGCCCCGCCCTAGTCGGCGGGGTCTTTTTTTGCCTATCACCCGGATATATCGCTTGTCGGTTGTATCGGCGGGATAAATCGGCGGGTTCGTAGCTCGGGTGTTGCTGCGCTTCTGGCCATCCCCGGCAAGCTTTTTAGATTATAGATGTGACAAATCATGCAACGCGCGCGGGTGCGGGTGCGATGTGCAGGGTGTTATGTGGTTCGAGTGCGAGGCAATCCTGTGCCGGGCTTGCGGGGTGCCTCGGCGAGGTCTAATCGGTGAAAGATTGTTGCTGAAAGTTGCTGGCAAATGTAAATAAATATTAATATCTGTGCCTGCGCGCGTAAGGGCCACCCGGCCCCCCTGTACATGTGCATGCAATCTCGACAGCAATTTTGTTTTTTTGGAGTAACAGGCATACGTAAAAACGTACACCGTGAGGAAAGACCAAAACGTACACCTTAAGGGGAGCCACCCCTTCCTTACTGGGCCACTTTTGCAGATATGGGTGTATATCCCAGCGGGTCTTACACGCAGTGTACTGTCGAAATCACGATTTGTCAAGAAAAAAGTTGACAACATCGGAAATAGCACCTATACTTATGGCGTGGATCACACACAAACCCGTCACACCTTCCCATAAACACTGTTGTTTACTAACAAAAGGTACGACGCACGTGTGATTCACCCCGGATTACGAGAAAAAGATGAATTTACTTCCACAAAAACCCGCAAAACAGCGGGAGTTAACCCCACAACAGGGTAAATTTCTCGATTTGCTCTTCGAAAACGGCGGAAACGTCACTCAAGCAGCCGTAGACGCCGGATATTCGAAGGGTTCGAGCCAGTGGCTCAAGAAAACTCTCTCTGAAGAGATCGTAGAGCGTACGAAAGACATCCTTTCGGTCAATGCGATCAAGGCAGCTAATCGCCTCGTCACGACAATAGACAATCCCGCCCCCGAACGCGGTGACGACTTGCGTCTCAAGGCTGCGGAGTCGCTCCTCACGCGTGTCGGCGTACGCGCCCCGGAGCAAATTAACCACAACGTAACGGCAGTACACGGCGTCGTCCTATTACCGCCGAAAAACGAGGTAATCATAGATGGCTAATATGGGTGATGACGACGACGGCTACATCCGTCGCCCCGGTAAGGACAATCCTATCTATCAGATGGGTGTGAATATGCCGGACCTCCAGTTCAGTATTCTCCAAGAGCTATACAATCGTCCGCAGTCGATGAAGGGAAAGCCCTTCTACAAGCGTGACGAAGACGGTCAATACTACTTCAACTTCTCAGAGGGCGGAAAGATCCACCGTGGAAGAAAAGCAGCACGAAGCGCTGAAAAAGGAAATGGCTGACTGGCTCTACAGAGCGATGGATCCGTCTACTCCAACTACAAAAAGCGGAGAGACGGTACGCACTGTCGATTATACACAAGACGGCGTGACTTACATAGCACCTACTTTACGTATGATAGATGGCAAACTCAAACGATACAGTACAGATGATGCTATCGACGAAGCCATAAAAAGAGGAGACGGAATGAGAGTGCCTGATGGTATGAGCGGCACTGAATTTTCACAAGCTCTTAGCAAACGTATAGGGAAAGCACGTGGACGATCAGCCCAAAGCAGCGCCGAAAAAGCGCGGTAGGCCGAAGCGCGATCCGAATGCGCCCAAAGCCACATATAACCTATCTACAAAGGAGCGTGCAAGGCGTGCAGCGACGAAACGTGTCAACGCCGCAAAGCGCCGTGCCGCGAAGTCGACCAAAGCAGCAGAGGACAAACGACGCTATGCTCGAAAGCTCGAAGAACAGGCTACGAAAGTTGAAAACGCTCTTGTTGGCAATTCCTCTGCCACAATCGATCTTGGGGATGTGGCTGATTTGCCAGACCCAGTATCGGAGCTTGTCGGCGAAAGTGAAGTCGTCTTCCAACCGAATACGGGTCCGCAAACGGAATTTCTGTCGGCGGGTGAGCGAGACGTACTCTACGGTGGTGCAGCCGGGGGCGGTAAATCTTTCGCTCTCTTGGCCGATCCTTTGCGCTACTGCCACAACTCTAATCATCGTGGGCTTCTTCTTAGGCGTACTCTCGACGAACTAACCGAACTGATCGACAAGTCTCGGCAACTCTACCCGAAGGCATTTCCGGGTGCGAAGTTCCGAGAGTCGAAGTCGACGTGGGTCTTTCCGTCCGGGGCGACGATGTGGTTCACGTACCTCGACAAAGACAAAGACGTGACGCGCTTTCAGGGGCAGGCGTTCAACTGGATAGGCATCGATGAGATCACACAATATCCCACACCGTACGTATGGGATTATTTGCGTTCTCGCCTTCGTACTACTGATCCTGAACTCCAGCAACACCTGTACATGCGCTGCACAGCCAACCCCGGAGGAGTGGGTGGTTGGTGGGTCAAGAAGACTTACATCGATGGCTTGGAATCAAACAAGTCTTTTCCTGCCTTCGATATAGAAACTAAAAAAGACTTTCTGTGGCCTCCCGGTCACGAGAAAGCAGGTCAGCCCTTGTTCCTTCGCAAATTCGTACCGGCACGGCTGACCGACAATCCCTACCTGATGGCAGACGGTCAATACGAGGCTATGCTCAGGTCGCTCCCGGATGTCGAACGAAGGCGACTCCTCGAAGGTGATTGGGACGTGGCGGAGGGAGCGGCCTTTCCCGAGTTCTCACGAGTGCGCCATGTTGTCGAGCCTTATGACCTTCCTACCAACTGGCCCCGCATACGAGCGGCGGACTACGGCTATGCGAGTCCGTCGTGCGTTTTGTGGGGGGCTATTGACTGGGACAATAATATCTGGGTTTATCGTGAATTATATGCTAAACACTTGACAGCAGAGCAACTGGCTGATAAAATACTAGAAGCAGAACAATTAGATCCGCAGCCTCACTACACGATCCTCGACTCGTCGTGCTGGAACAAGACAGGATTCGGTCCGTCGATAGCAGAGACGATGATGCGCGTAGGCGTGAGGTGGACGCCGTCAGATCGAAATCGTATTCAAGGAAAGATGGAAATACATCGTCGCCTAGCTGACGACCCCTACACAAACGAACCTCGCCTACGTATATTTTCTTCGTGCCAGAATATTATCAAGCAGCTTGCTGGCATCCCTCTGTCGAAAAGTAATAGCGAAGATGTAGACACGAAGTCAGAGGATCACGCGTACGATGCCTTGCGTTACATGTTGATGACCCGTATGAGCGGTTACGCTTCTATCCATCAACAACTCCACGCAATAAAGACACAAGTTTTTCAAGTTCAAGACGAAGTCTTCGGATACTAAATGGCAAAGACAGATCAATTTATATACGACAAGGCGGTCGATGTTGAAACGGTAACCCTACGGCGCTTTCTTCAGTTACGTGCTGCTGCCCATATAGCGTCGGGCAAGGCTCAGAAGGATATAATCGGAGATACGCTCCGGAACAACTCCGCTTTCGAAAGTCTTCTCGAAGAACCTCTCATACGTTTTCTCGATGCTGGATTAGAGATACAAGAGGCGAATCCTCTTTACAAAGCATCTATGGAAGCTCAAGCACGGGCTGCAGAGAGAGTAACAAAGAGTGGAGAGGGTGACCCAGAAGGCACGAATGCTCGTCGTAGACTGTACAGTCACGTCGACGCTATCGAAGAAAATATCATCCACCAACTTAGTCTCGCAGAAAACAGAGACGTACAAAAAAGATACGACAACTTCCTTCCGCGTATGACGGACTCGGTTGTCAATCCGAAGAAGCCCGGCCCGTTAGCAAATAGATTTCGTTTTCGTCACGAGAATGTCGGCCTCTTGAAAAAGGGGCTTCTCGATTATCTGCTGAAAAATCCACAAGATGAACACGTCGTACGTGCCCTTTTCATGCAGATCGACTTAGGCTTCCGTCCCGGTGAAGTAGAACGTATGCCCGTGTCTGCTTACCGGGCACCATCCGGCACCGGACGACGAGCAAAGAATAATGTTCCGGGACTGTTCATTCCTCCGGGAATGACAAAGATGAACACGGAAATAAACATTCCGATGTCCCCTGACATCGTCGCGTATTTCAAGGCGAACATGCTACGCCACCAACGCCTGATCGGTCAGGGGGGCGTAGATGCCCTGTTCGTAGACAACAAGGGCAACCCTATAAAAGAGGGGGACATGACTCGCGTCCTCAAGCAGATCGAGGTACGCGGCCCCAACGGAACAGGCTTGATGTTCGACGCTGAAACCGGCAAAGAAATTTTTTCAATGCCACGCGCGTACTTACTTCGTAATATGAACATCACGGCAAACTTCGCTTTAGGCACGGACGCAGTCACGTCCGGAGCGATGAGAGGACGAGCGTACAGAGGCGCAGCAAGTATCGAGGATGGATATCAAGGGAAAGTTCCGGGATCTCACACTCTTGAAGAAACACAGCCGCACATCCGTCTACACACGTACTTTCGAGAGCAACTGACTGATGCGCTAGGATTTTCCGAAGATATGGTTCTTGCTCCGGATCAGGACATCATCGGAATGTGGCTGCAAAGCGGTGGAAAGATAGATGCTTCTCAGGGGACAATCGGAGCGTCACAAGTTCTTATCGGTGCGGACGATGCAGCCAGTATCAACATCACGTTTCCGTATAGTGAAGACGAAGCGAAACAGATGAAACCGGTCACTATCGTGCAGGACGCCCCTCCTGCGGCTCTTCCTGCTCCGGAGGAAACTCCTGAAGAAAGAAGCGCCGTAACACGAGATCTTTTGAGAGGCTTGCACGATCCGAAGCTGAAGGCCGGTGGCGCTGCTGCACTACTCGCACAAGGCTTGCGTGACAATGAAAGTCTCGACAAAGAAGAGGTGGGAGATTTCATCGTCCAGACGGGTCTCGAAGAGGCTGCGTACTTTGCTGGTGTGAAGGCATTGCAGGGTCTCAGAGTAGCAAGCTCTGCAGTGCATCCCATAGCGTTAGGCACACAATTAGCAGCGACTATTATAACTCCCGTCGAGGGAGGGGATTTCACGGAAGAACAACGTCTGATTTTAGACGCTCAAGATGCAGAACGTCGTGCTGCTGAGAACATCCGCCCCGGCGGATCAGGAACGACTACAAAAAGTTCCCGTCCGGCGATAGGCACGGCAGAGGGTGCGGAAGAGGCTCGACGCATGGAAATGTTCATGGAGCCGGACTTCGGTGAGGGAAGCCCACAAGATATTATGGAAAACGTCGTCCTAGACGACGCGGCTATGCAAGACATAGACACAACACCGAGCTTTATGGCTCGATAAAAAAAGGAGTGAGTTATGAACTTGAACATGGGTGAATCGTACATCATGAATGCCGACAAAGAAACTGTCGACAATCAGGGTGGCGCTGCACAGCTTCATCGTGAGGGTCTTGAATTCGACACTCGCGCGAAGACTGATGTTCTTACAGAAGATATGCCGAAGCAGCAGACAAAGCCTACGGTAGAAGCTTCTTTGTTCAGCATGGCTGATCAACGAGATTACTAAGGAGTCCTTTCTATGGACGATAGGTTTTTAGAACCTGCTGATGACGAGCCTATCTCGGTAGTCTCTCCGGACGAACAAGCACCGTATCTTGCAGACTACATACGTGCGAAGTTCGAAGATTCGGAGAACGGTCGTTACGCGTACGAACAGCGCTGGCTGAAAGCGTACAAAAACTTTCGTGGCATTTACGACTCGACAACACAATACCGAGACTCCGAACGATCTAAGGTGTTCATCAAGATCACCAAGACGAAGGTTCTTGCAGCGTACGGACAAATTGTAGACATACTTTTTGCCAACAAAAAATTTCCTATCGTCGTAGAGTCTACTCCTGTCCCAGAGGGTGTCGCTGAGTTCGCTCACATGAAGACGCCCATCGACGACCTGATCAGTCAAGAGCCAGCCCAAGATCCGTACGGGTTCGAAGGGGACGGAAGATCCCTTTCTCCCGGAGCGTTACAAGCAGATACTTCGAAAGACTTCTTAGGTGCGTACGAGGAAAGACTCGGAAACGCACCCGTCGTCGAAGGCAAAGCGAACATCGGAGAGCCACAGATCTCTCCTGCTCAAGAGTCGGCTCTCAAGTGTGAGAAGGTCATCCACGATCAGCTTGTCGACACGAATGCCGTCACGGTGATCCGTAAAAGCATCTTCGAAGCTGCCCTGATGGGCACGGGTGTCGTCAAGGGTCCGCTGAATATGTATAAGCGGGTACATCGCTGGGAGCGGGGAGACGGGGGAGATCGTACGTACAATCCGTACGAGAAGTTAGTTCCTCGCATCGAACACGTATCCATATGGGATTTTTATCCTGATCCATCGGCTGCAAGCATGGAAGATTCCGAGTATGTCATCCAGCGACATCGGATGAATCGTGAACAGCTACGCAGCCTCATCCTCATGCCACACTTCGACAAAGAGCAAATCGAAGAAGCATTGGCAAATGGGCCGAACTACGAAGACAAGTATTTCGAAGACACGATCCGCGAAGACGAGACGGATGCGTACTATCAAGAAAACAGATTCGAAGTCTTGGAGTATTGGGGCGTCATCGACGCGCAGATGGCACGCACTGTCGGTCTACTAAACGACGAAAACGACAACGGGGAAATGACCCAGATGCAGATCAACGCATGGATTTGCGGAAACGTAATCCTGCGCTGTGTGATCAATCCCTTCACTCCGGCTCGTCTGCCCTTTTTCGCCATGCCCTACGAAATCAACCCCTATCAGATCTGGGGTGTCGGTATCGCAGAGAACATGGAGGATGCTCAGTTGTTGATGAACGGTCACGTTCGTATGGCAATCGACAATCTCGCTCTCGCTGGCAACCTTGTTTTCGATGTCGACGAGGCATCGTTGGTCCCCGGACAGAACATGGACATCTTCCCCGGCAAGATATTCCGCCGTCAGTCAGGTGTCACGGGTACGGCTATCAACGGCCTCAAGTTCCCGAACACGGCTCCTGAGAACATCCAAATGTATCAGATCAGCCGTCAGCTTGCGGATGAGGAGACGGGTCTTCCGTCTATCATGCACGGCCAGACGGGCGTCACGGGCACCGGACGAACCGCAGCAGGTCTATCGATGCTGATGGGCGGTGCAAGTCTGTCTATGAAGACCGTGATCAAGAACGTAGATGATCACCTACTCAAGCCTCTCGGCGAGTCGTACTACCAGTGGAACATGCAGTTCAACGAGGACATGGATGAAATCGGTGGTGACCTAGAAATCAAGCCTCGCGGTGTAGCTGCGGTTATGCAGAAGGAAGTTCGCAGCCAGCGTCTCATCGCCTTACTTCAGACCGTGTCTAATCCGATGCTTGCTCCGTTCATTAAGATACCTAATCTCATTCGCGAGTTGGCGATCACACAAGATATCGATCCGGATAGCTTAGTCAACAACGTAAACGAGGCACAGATCTACGCTCAGATGTTGCAAGGGATGATGCAAAATGCTCAACAAGGATCAGGCCCGGATGGTGGCCCCGCTGCTGAACAACCTCCCGGCATGGGAGGGGTTGGAGGAGTACCTCAACAGCCTCAAGACGCTGGTGGTACAAGCCCTGATGGTCGCGCAGTCGGAATCGGAGATGCGCCAGTTGCAGGGGAGACTGGTTTTACTGGAAACGCTCCTCAACTTGAACAATAACTACAAAGCCGTTTTGAAAGAGAATAACAAAAGTGAGTAGTTTTTTCGATTATTATTCTGGACGTCCTACTCCTCCGACGCCGCCAGTGGCTCCGACTCCGCCCGAGCCTACGCAGCCGGTCCCTCCTCCGATAGATCCGCGCTACGTCTTGAAGCGACCGAGAGTAGAGGATCCGACAGAGCCGGACTACGGGGCGGATCTCATCGGCGGAAGTAACCCGGCCCTGAACATAGCCGGACTACAAGTCATAAATCCGGAAGATGTCATCCACGGTGATTTCTCTACGTACTTGGCAGGTATGGGCCTCGAACGGAACGGAACATTCGGAGCCGTAAGTCTGTCAGATCCGAATGCGGATGTGGGCCGTTCGATTCCTCTAGTCGACGCTCACACCCTGACAGATGCGACAGGAAAAGGTTTTCGCGGTATTTCAAAAAGCGGAAGGTTCAACGTATTCGCAGCAGCATCTATAAATGAAGAGTTCGAGGCTCTCAATAATATTGCGAAATTTAACGCTGCGAATGCAGACGCTGTAGGTAATGTCAAAGGTTTCGCGATCAGACTAGGAGACGAGCGCGGCAGCATTCTTTATCGTCTTCCGGGATCGAACAGATATCAGGGAGACTTGTCAGTCAACGGCAAGACCATCCCGCAAAGCATCGCCCGTAACATCGAAAATTACACGCAAGGGGCGGCTAAGGGCCAAGAGCTTCTTGCTGCTTTAGCCTCCGGAAATGACGAAGACATAAGTAAAGCAGTCACGGATGTAGATTTCACGAACGCTCTGATCAATACGGATCGAGGTGGCTACACTCTCGATGGTAAATTCAACGCTGTCGTAGGTGTCGGACAACTAGGCAAACTGTCAGACTTGAAAGATCTCGCAAAAACTCAATTCCGGGTTGTCAATGACGGCAAGTACAACGAGGCAGCCTCGAACGCAGTCGCTACTGAGTGGCTCAACGGCGCAAGAAATATGGGATCGGATGCGACTCAGGCAGAGTTGATTGCACACCTACAAAACTCCATCAACAAGGCGACGAAACAGTCGGACGTTGTGAAGCCGAACACGAAGCCCGGAAGCAAGACTACAACGACCACGACCGAAACAATAACATCGATTTCGGATGCCCAGCAGAAGGCAGCAGATTATGATACTACTGTAGGAACTCCACCCTCTGACGATGGCAGCAGTGGATTTGATTACAGTGATCCCGGCAACTACGCAGATGAAAGCGCAGGATTCGACTACAGCGGATTTTATAGCGAGGATGATGACGGCAGCGGTAGTAGCGCGAGTCAAGACTTTAGCGGGTCCGCTACTGCGTACGATTACGATGCCACTGGCCCGTTTGCAGAGGGCGGGAGTGTAGGTTTCGTAGAGGACAAAGATCGACTCGTGCCGGAGAAGTCTATCCTGACAGTCAACGAGCTACAGGGGGGCGTAGAAGAGTCGGGTTTCATCGACCGACCTCCGTCAGAAGTCACTGACGCAGAATCCGTAGCTGACGACATCCCCATGCCCGAAGCAGAAGAAGACGGCTTCGTAATCAACCAAGAGGCTGTGAAGCTTGCTGGGGAGATGGATCTCATTAAAAAGGTTGAAGATGCCGAAAGATACGTAAAGTCGAAGGGCATCGAACTTAAAAAATCGAAGCAGCCTATCCTCGCTTCGAGTGGAGAAATTTACGTTCGTCCTGAAGTCGTAGCAGCCATCGGACTCGACGAACTCGAAAAGATTAATAAGCGCGGCGTTCCTGCTACGAAAAAGAAGTTGAAGGAAACGAAACGCGCTTAGAAGAATAGTCGGCCACCCGCGTAATGCGGCCCCGATATGACCGAAGCGGCCACCCACACGCCAAGTGGCCCCGCAAGTGAGGTAAGACAAATGGCAAAAAAAGCACGCGGACACCGCGCAAACAAACCGAATGACTCTTTCGGAACTGTAAATCAAGACTCTCTATACAAAGGAAAATACCGAGAGGAGGTTTACGAAGATGATGATGAAGATAGCTCGGAGGAGCAACAGGCAAGTGAGGAAGAGACAGAGGAGGTAGTTGAAAAAGCTGCAGACTCTCCTAAAAGTTTCGCACCTGACAAAACGCCTGAAGAAACCCCCGAAGAGCCTGAATTCAAAAAGCGTTATGATGACCTCAAACGTCATTACGACGAAAAGTTGGCAGAGTGGAAAACGGAAAAAGAAGATCTGATCAATCGTTTTAGAACCCCGTCACCACAATCTTCAGAACCAGAAACGGATCTTGAAAGTTTCCGGGTTCAACACCCGGATGTATATCAAGCAATCCACCAGATATCTTCCTCGCAGTCTGAAGCGCGAGTGAAAGATCTCGAAGAAGAGTTGCAGGTAATCAAGCAACGAGAGCAAAATCTTGAAAAAGATCGAGCATATCAAGAGTTGTTACGATTGCAGCCGGACTTCGAAGAGTTGAAAAGCAGCGATGCCTTTCGGGAGTGGCTCAAATTACAGCCTAACTCTATCTCTGACGGGGTTTACAACAACGCAACCGACGCCCACTGGGCAAGCCGCGTTGTAGATCTCTACAAGTCTGATAACGGTTTGAAAAAGAAATCATCGACTAAAGCGACCAAGAAAAGTGATGCGGCTATGTCCATATCGAAAACAGCTTCGAAAGAAGTTTCACGGTCGAACGATGGTGGAAAAATGTGGAAAGCTTCAGAGATCGGCAAGATGAAGCCGTGGGAGTTCGAAAAGCACGAAGCAGAACTCGACGCGGCACGCATGGAAGGCCGAATAGACTTCAACTCTTAAACCTCAAAGGAAGGGTAAACCAATGGCTTTTGGTACCTCCGCAGGTTATGGTAACCTGCCTTCCGGCAATTTTACGCCGGAAATCTTTAGCCAAAAGGTTCTCAAATTCTTCCGTCGCGCTTCGGTTGTAGAAGACATTACGAATACCGACTACGCTGGCGAAATTGAGAACTTTGGCGACACCGTCCGCATTATCAAGGAACCGGTAATTACCGTATCCTCGTATAGTCGCGGCTCGGTTATCAACGCGCAAGACCTTGCTGACGATCAGATTACCATGGTAGTCGATCAAGCAAATGCTTTCTCGTTTAAGATTGACGACATCGAAGAGCGTCAGTCTCACGTCAACTTCGAAGCACTCTCCACCTCGTCTGGTGCGTTTGCTTTGAAGCGCAGATACGATGCTAACATCCTTGATCAGATGGCAACTGACGCCGGTCTTAACGGTGAGTCGGGTGCAGCCACTGCCCAAATTTCGGGTATTGGTACACTTGGCAGTGCGCTCGACATTGGTGGCAACTCTAGCCCCGGTGATCTCGCCGTCAACACCATGCTCAAGATGGCAGAGTCTCTGGACAATCAGTCGGTTCCGGAAGAGAACCGTTGGTTCGTTGCACCTCCATCGTTCTACAAGCACCTCTTCTCAGCCGGTGCGAAGTTCGCAGAAGTCCAAGTCACGGGCGATGCGACTTCTCCGCTGCGTAACGGTCTTGTGTCGCTGGGCAACATTGCTGGCTTCCAGTGTTACAAGTCCACCGCCCTCGTATCGAACGGCGGCACGGATCAGGTAACGCTGACTGGCCTCGCTACGGACGGCTCCGAGAATATTCTTCTCGGTGGTCATATGTCCTCAACGGCTACCGCTTCGCACATTGCGAAGACTGAGGTTGTCCGTTCGACTGAAACCTTCAGCGACATCGTTCGCGGTCTCCATGTCTTTGGTCGTAAAGTTCTGCGTCCAGAAGCCATTGTCCGCGCCGTTGTTAGCCTAGACTAATAGGGAGGACTGAGTAATGGCTACTTATGATCGTACTATTACCGGCGGTGGCACCACTGGACATCCGGGCAACATGCCCCGTCCATACGTCATCACCTCTCCGGTCTATGATGCGGTGGACAACACCTCGCTTGCTGGTGATGATATCGTCAAGATGATCGATCTGCCTGCAGATACGATGGTGATCGGCGGCTGTATCGAAGTCCTTGAGGCTTCGGGCAACGCTCAAGTGACGCTCGACGTGGGTACCAGCACTGACGTTGACTCGATGGTAGATGGTGGCGGAAGTAACGCCGCTGCAATCATCCAGTTCAACATGAAGGCTGCAGGGATCAACATGGTCACTTCTGCTGACTCTGTTCAGGTGACTGTGCTTGACGCCGGATCGTCCGGTACGACTGCACTGCGTTTCCGTGTACACGCCGTCCTGTGCGACGTGTCACAGAATCCTGTCGAGTCTGCTACCGTTTCGACTGGAACGTAACAACCTATATCAGGGGGGCTTCTATTGCCCCCTTGATCTTCTAACTTATATATGATATAAGCAGGAACCCCTGCCGGGAAAGTAACAGGAGTCCTGCGATGAATTACATAACCAGTAACATTCCATATTTCAAAACTTGGGTGCGAAGAGAATACACCACCAATCACGACAGATATCAGGGTGAATTCTTACATGCGATGGCGATAGGCGTCACCACCCTACCGATGCGTACCCTATCCTTCCAAGTTTTGTTTACGGGATGCGACGAAGAAGAAAACGTACACGGCGGAGCGATGTGGGCACGTATGCCCCTGACAGCTTTAGTAGGGGACACACCCTTCGATGAATGGCCTGAACCTATACCTACTCATCTGGCACAGCCGTGGGACTGTCAGTCACATCACCACTCAGTATTTGTCTTCAACAGAGGCACACCGTGTCCGTGGCTGGCTAAGATAGACGGAGAGTTCTATCCGGCTAAGTATTACTTCACCGTGGACTACACGGATACTGAGGTAGCGGACGACCCGGCACAACACAAGCAGAGTCACGTACTCGAACTTATGGATGCTGGCAAGTGGACGGGCAACATCGTTGCTCTTCCGAACAACCGGGTCAGGGTGACCAATCCTGCTTGGTTCGTAACGGGCGATGGCCCACCGGACTTCGCTCCTAGTCAGTGGGTCCATCATTCTAAACAAGACCCGAATTACGTCAACGATACGGCACGGGTATTCGATAACCTCTACGCGGAGAGCGATTATGAAGAAGATGACGAAGAAGAGTAAGGGCATGGCTAAGGGCGGCAAGCGCGGCGGTGCTAAGAAGATGGCTAAAGGTGGTATGCGCGGCGGTGCCAAGAAGATGGCAAAGGGTGGCAAGCGTGGCGGTGCCAAGAAGAAAATGATGTACGGTGGTACAATGAAGCGCATGGCTAATGGTGGTCGTATGAAAGCCAAAGGCATGGCAAAGGGCGGTAAGCGCGGTGGCGCAATGACCCTCGCATCGATCCGTTCTGCTGCTAAAGCGAAGGGCTTTAAACTCGTAAAGATGGCGTAGTCAAATGGCACGTCGCGGACTATATGCCAACATTGCAGCCAAGCGTCGTCGTATCAAGGCCGGTAGCGGCGAGAAGATGCGTAAGACTGGCAGCAAAGGCGCACCGACAAAGGGAAACTTTAAGCGTGCTGCACAAACCGCAAGGAAGAAATGATGGCACGCAAAGCAGACAAAATGCCAGCCCGTAACAAAAAGAACTTTCGGTCAACGAAAGCAGGGGCTGGTATGACTAAGGCCGGGGTGGCTGCGTATCGTCGCAAGAACCCCGGTTCTAAGTTGAAGACTGCAGTCACGGGCAAGGTCAAGCCCGGAAGCAAGGATGCCAAGCGTCGTAAGTCGTTCTGTGCGCGTTCTGCTGGGCAGATGAAGAAGTTTCCGAAGGCTGCAAAGAATCCGAATAGCCGCCTGCGACAGGCGCGGAAGAGGTGGAAATGCTAACCGCACTCATCGGACCGATAGCAAATCTAGCCGGTACGTGGCTAGAGGGCAAGGTCGAAAAAACAAAAGCCGAGACAGGGGCCAAAATCGCACGAGCGAAAGCCGAAGCGACTATCATGGAAAAGAAGGCTACGGGAGAACTCGAATGGGACTTGGAAATGGCACGCGGAAGCCAGTCATCGTGGAAAGACGAGTGGCTGGTTATTTTGTTTTCGGTGCCCCTGATCCTTGCGTTCATACCGGGCATGGAGGGAGTCGTAGCTAATGGATTCGAGCAACTCAAGGCTATGCCGCAATGGTATCAATATTCTCTGGGGGTTATCGTTGCTGCCTCATTTGGCGTTCGTAGCGCTACTAAATTCTTTGGGAAGAAGTAAGTATGGCCGAAGTTACGATGGAGCGCATACTGAAGTGGAAGATACTCCCCCGTTTGATGATGCTGGGAATGTCCCTTTCGGCATGGCGCGTAGTGGAGTGGTTCATGGGACTGTCGGACCCGACGAGTCAACAGGCGGCACTTGTCAGTGTAGTGACGGGGGCAATGACCGGTGCATTTGCGGTCTGGATGGGACATGAGGCGAAGAAATGATGAATGCGAATAACATAAAACGCGGAATGAAATACGACTTAAACACATTCGTAGAGAAGGTAAGACAGCACGAGGGCTTGGTTCTTACCGTGTACAAGGACACTCTCGGCATCGACACTATAGGTATCGGGCGCAATTTAGAAGGCCGGGGGATCAGTAAAGAAGAACTTGATTACATGGATATTCCCTCCATAGATGCTGTCTACGAACACGGCATCACAGAAGCGGATGCGTATTACCTCGCCACTAACGACATCGCAATCGTAGAGAACGAACTAGCACGAGCGAAGCCCTGTGTGTACGACCTCGACGCAGCACGTCAACTGATCGTGATGGATATGGCGTTCAATATGGGCGTGCCACGCCTCTGTAAATTTAAGAAGATGTGGGCTGCTATCGAGGCAGAGGACTTCGACACCGCATCCGTCGAGATGCTCGATTCGCGTTGGGCACGGCAGGTCAAGTCACGGGCGACGAAGCTCTCGGACGCTATGAAGAACGGAGAATTCGCATGAGCGAAGCACGAGGAAGACCAGCGCAGGAAAGCGCAGAAAAGAATAAAATGACAGTAGATCAAAAAGCATCTTTGATTGCGGGTGGAATAACTCTTGGTTTTAGTGCTTTATCTTCTGCTGTAATGCTTCCTTCGATATTAAGAGAGCAGAGACGAAAAAAAGAACGTCGTTTACAACGCACTGGAAGTGATATTAAACCTATCAAACCGGATAACTTGTGATGCCCCTGACAGACAAAGGTGAAAAGATCATGGAGTCCATGAAACGCACATACGGGGGTAAGAAGGGTGAACAAGTCTTCTACGCCACGCGCAACGCTGGCAAGATCACGGATGTTGAAGAAAAAGCGAAGGGTGGCCGGGCTGGAAAAACTCGCAAACCGTCGAAGTCTAAAGCGAAGGGCAAGAGTAGAGTTAATGAGGCTGGCAACTACACTAAGCCCGGAATGAGAAAACGTATATTCAATCGTATTAAGGCAGGCGGCAAGGGCGGACGTCCGGGTCAGTGGTCGGCGCGTAAAGCGCAAATGATGGCTTCTGCCTACAAAAAAGCCGGAGGAGGTTATAAGGACTAATGGCACTTACATCACAAAATAGAAAACGCGTCCAGAAAGTTGCGAAGGGTCTCAAGAAGGCTGTCAAAGCTCACACTGGACAGCACAAGACTCTTAGTAAAGTTTTGGGCAAATCCAAGCCTACCCGTCGCGGAGCCAAAAAAGCCAAGCGATGAAACACGTGTTTCTTCTGTTTGTGCTTCTCGGCACAGGGGAAGAACAACGCACAGTAAGTAAGGACATGTACTTCCGCGACCTCAACGAATGTGTATGGTTCGCTCAAAAACTCCACAAGCAAGGGAATAAGGTGACGGCATATTGCCTACCTAAGTTAGTCGATGAAAGCGTACGAGTGTACTAATGTTAGCAGAACTTGCCGCTGCAAATGCAGCGTTCGCAGTGATAAAGACAGCGGTCCAGAACGGCAAAGACATTGCCAGTGCTGGGACTGCGATTGCGAACTTTGTGGGTGCAAAGGAGGACTTGCAGCGTAAGGCAACTAAAAAGGGCAATAGTTCTGACCTAGAAGAGTTTATGGCTCTCGAACAAATACGGGAACAAGAAGATCAACTAAAGCAGATTATGATATATGCCGGACGGCCCGGACTGTGGGGGGACTGGCAACGCTTCCAAGCAAAGGCACGGACAGCACGAAGAGAAGCAGAAGTAGCAGCAGCCAAACGACGCAGAAAAATAGTAGACTGGACTCTGATCACAATAATATCGTCAACGCTATTAGCAATACTCGTAGGTTTTGTTCTTCTGTTGGCGCATCATCAAGGCAAGTTATAGTGAGGGACAATGCGTAACTTAGCAATACAGGCATTACAGCATAAGTATCAGGCGGAGATAGCAGATGCAGAGTTTGTATTCCAGATATACATGGATAATCCGGTGGGTATCGGTGAACATCCGGGTCTGTTGGAGGAGATGGATGCGGCGCTTTCAAAATGGGGTGGCGCGCAAGATAAACTAGCCGCCCTCGCTACTTTAACGATGGAGATGGATGATGGCACTGAAAAAGAGCCAACGCTCTTTGAAAAGTTGGACTAAGCAGAAGTGGCGCACGAAGAGTGGCAAACCGTCCACGCAGGGTCCAAAAGCAACCGGGGAGAGATATTTACCGGCTGCAGCTATCAAAGCACTCTCCTCGAAGGAGTACGCAGCCACCACAAAAGCCAAGCGGAAGGCTACTCGCGCCGGTAAGCAGGTGGCGAAGCAGCCTAAGAAAATAGCAAAGAAGACTCGCTCATATCGCAAGGTACGATAGATGACTGTACTTACCAACGGATCAAAGTTTGTTACCACTGCATCGGCGCTGGCGAACACAAGTGACACGGATTGTTACGTTGTTCCGGCTAATTTTTCTTCGCACGTTGAGCACGTTATGATTTCAAATAACGATTCGAGTAATCGCAATTACACTTTGAAGTATCGTGACGCTGCCGCAGGAACAACACATACGCTACAGACGACACATGCCGTAACTGCTAAAAGCTTTGTGTCCGTGTTTACAGTGGACAAGCCCCTGTACATAAACGCCGGAGACAAGATTATCGTCGCTGCTGCGACCGCCGACACCTTGACTGTAGTTGTTACAGCCGAAGAATTTTACGAACCTAACAGGTAAATTATGAATTATCTTCAACTTTGCAATGCTGTGCTTCGCGAAATTAACGAGGTCGAAATTACTAATGTAGCCTCGACTCGGGGTATCCAGACATCCGTTGCTGATTTTATAAACAAGGCTCAACGTGACATCATCAACTCCGAAGTCGAATGGCCGTTCACTGTTGTTAGTCAATCTTTTACGACTACTGCAGGAACAGCGGAGTATGCCCGAGAGTCGGATGCGAAGACTGTTGATTATGACAGCTTTACGGTACAAGAATCCGCATCAACGTCAGAAAAAACATTAAAGTATCTTTCGTTCAACGAATACTTAGAACGGCGCAATGAAGCCGACACCAATCCGGACACGAGTTCTCGTGCTTTGCCAGAATTTATTTACAAAACTCCTGATCAAAAACTCGGTTTGTCTCCCGTCCCTGACGTGTCTACGTACACGATCCGGTATTATTATTACCAGACAGTAAGTGACATGTCTGCAAACACGGATACACCCACTATCCCAGAGCGTTTTCATGACGTGATTGTTAATCGCGCACGATACTTTGCACACATGCTTCGTTCCGACGTGCAGTTTTCACAGCTTGCGTTGCGTGACTACACGGAGGGTTTAGCGCGTATGCGTATCGAATTAATCAATCGTAAGGATTATATGAGAGCCGTCTGATGCCTGATACCTCGCTGTTAAGTCCGTACGTTGTAAAACTAGACGGAGGTCTTATTCTCAACAGAGATTCGTTTTCTATGCCTCCCGGTGCGGCTCTCGAACTAATTAATTTTGAGCCAGACATTTCGGGCGGCTATCGTCGTATCAACGGTTTCTCCAAGTACAATTCGAACATCGTACCGCAAACAAGCGCGTCTACGGAAAAGGTTCTTGGTGTAGCTATATACAAGGGCAGCATCATTGCTGCACGAGGCACAAAAGTTTTTAAAGGTGACACCACAGGGTCGTGGACAGAGATACAGACTGGCAGAACAGGTGCCGGACGCTACAGCTTTGTGGTGTACAATTTTGACAACAACGAAAAGATAATTTACGTAGACGGCGCAAATAACGCTGCCATATTTAATAACACTTCTGTCACTGCTGTAAACACTACGGGGGCACCCGCTGATCCTGCAACGGTAGCCCTGCACAAGAATCACATGTTCTTTGCAGGCATGGCGTCGAATCCGCAAGAAGTCGTGTTCTCCGCACCTTTTAGTGAAACAGATTTTTCTGCGGCAAACGGCGCAGGGTCTATCAAAGTTGATAGTGCAGTGGTACAGTTAGTTACCTTTCGTAACTCTCTGTTTATCTTTTGCGAGGATCAAATTCATCAGCTTACGGGCACGTCGATTGCAGACTTCCAACTGCAACCCGTGACACGTCGTATAGGTTGCGTCAGTCAGCACAGTATACAAGAACTAGGTGGTGACATTATCTACCTCGCGCCTGACGGGCTTCGTACTCTTGCTGGTACGGCACGTATTGGTGACGTAGAGCTTGGCACCGTGTCGAAGCAGATACAGGACAGGTTGCTACTTACCAACATTAGTCTCGACAGAATATCGTCAACAGTTATCCGCAACAAGAGTCAGTATCGCATCTTTTTTGCTGCGGATTCTACTGTGGAGACAGGAGCGAAGGGCGTGGCTGCTGTGATGAAACAAGCAGCAGAAGGCGGTGTCATGGGATTTGAGTATGCTGACTTGCAGGGCATCAAGCCTGCTTGTATGGCTTCCGGTTTTATCGACAACACCGAAACAATAGTTCACGGCGGTCACGATGGTTTTGTGTACAAACATGATGATGGCAACACTTTTGATAGCACTAATATACCCGCACGATATCGTTCTCCCGACTTGAATATGGGAGATGCAGGTATTCGCAAGTTGATGCAGCGAATTATCTGGAACTACGAAAACGAAGGTACCGTCAACTCCAACTTTAGAATTAGGTACGACTTCAACTCTTCTGATGTGCCACAACCCGCTCAATACGCTTTGGCTACCGGGGGAAGCGCAGCCATCTACGGTGATCCTATCAGTAAGTACGGCACTGCAGTATACGGATCGTCAGGCGCACCCCTAGTGCGTCAGTCGGTAGAGGGAGGCGGTTTCACCGTGGGTGTGCGTGTCGATGATCGCAGTGGACTCGCACCCTTTTCGATCAAGGGCTATCAATTAGAATTTACTCCGGGAGGGAGACGATAAATGGCAGGATATTCCGCGCGACAGTCAACCTACGTTGATGGCGACGTTATCGATGCAGCAGATTCCAACGACGAGTTTAACCAGCTTCTAGCTGCGTTTAACAACTCTACAGGACACAAACACGATGGCACGGCAGGTGAAGGTCCGGTTGTCGGACTTATAGGTGATCCGGGTGAGACTACGCCGCTCAACAAAGTCGTCATCGACAATCCTAACAATCAGATTGAGTTTTCGGTTGACGTATCTAGTTCGTCTGTAGAACAGCTTGTTATCAAGGACGGCGTGATTGAGCCAACAACCAACAACGACATCGATTTGGGTTCGTCGAGTAAGCAGTTCAAAGACCTGCATATCGACGGTGTTGCAAACGTGGACAGCATTGCGATGCCGACCACAACCGTCACGGACATCTTAGACGAAGACAACATGTCGTCTAACAGTGCTACCGCGCTTGCCACACAACAGTCGATCAAAGCCTACGTCGATACACAACTCACAGCAGAAGACCTTGACTTCCAAGCAGATTCTGGTGGCGCACTCTCTATCGACTTAGATAGCGAAACACTCACATTTACTGGCGGTACGGGCATTGACACTAGTGGCTCTGGCAATGCCGTTACTTTTGCTATCGACTCTACTGTTGCAACCCTGACGGGTTCGCAGGCTCTAACGAACAAGACAATCGATGTCGATAGCAATACCCTGTCAAACATAGAAGTGGACAACCTCAAGTCGGGCGTCCTCGACACAGACTTGTCGAGTGTTGCTGGGACAGACACCACCCTCGCATCGGCCAAAGCCATCAAGGCGTACGTAGACGCACAAGTGACTGCATCCGACCTTGACTTTCAGGGCGACAGCGGTGGCGCACTTAGCATTGATCTCGACAGTGAAACTCTCGACATTGCTGGTGGCACCGGTATCGACACATCCGGTTCAGGAAACACGCTGACTGTTGCAATCGACAGCACCGTAGCTACGCTGTCTGGCTCTCAAACACTGACCAACAAGACTATTGACGCCAGTCAGTTGTCCGGCACCGTAGCTAATGCACGACTCGACCAGCAGCTTCAGGATGTGGCAGGACTGGCTGTAACCAACGGTAACTTTATCGTGGGTGATGGCAGCAACTTTGTAGCAGAGTCTGGCTCTACTGCACGTTCATCTTTGGGTCTAGGTACAGCAGCCGTGACTGATACAGGCATTAGCAACGGCAACGTAGCGGTGTTTACGAGTGGTGCCGCTGATAACGACTTTCTTCGCATTGATGGCACGTCGATTGAGGGACGTTCCGCATCAGAGGTGCTGTCTGATATCGGCGGACAGGCATCCCTGACATTTGGCATCTCTGATACAAATGCTGTGAAGATTGACAGCAGTTCTGTAGCTGATGATGAATATGCCCGATTTACAGCAAATGGTTTGGAAAGCCGATCAACTGCAGAAGTCCTTTCAGATATCGGTGGTCAGGCTTCACTAACATTCGGTATATCAAATACCAATGCTGTAAAGATTGACAGTGCGTCAGTCGCAGATGATGAGTACGCACGGTTCACAGCTAATGGCCTTGAAAGCAGGTCTAATTCAGAAGTTATTTCAGATATCGGTGCTGTAACTGCTGCTGATGCTGCTAACGAGGCGACGGCCCTTGCGATTGCGCTTGGATGACCTTGACAATCAACGATTAATAACGTATACTATATCCGAAGAGGGATGACAAATGGCTAACACATTTAAGGTAGTATCGCATGACGTTATGCCAGCATCTAGCGGTACGCCAGAAGACCTTTACACCTGCCCCAGCAGCACCACCACAATCATCTTGGGTATGGTGCTTGCAAACGTACACACCAGTCAAGTCACAGTAAGTGTGAAGCTGGTTAGTGACACATCCGGCGGTGGACGCACAGCGACTAATACGACAACATTCTTGTTGAAAGATGCCCCGCTTCCTGTGGGTTCATCTCTTGAAATTCTTTCCGGTAACAAAGTAGTTCTTGAGACAACAGACAAGATTCAGATTGACTGTTCTGTTGCTGACAAGGCCAGCGTAACTATGAGCATCATGGAGATTACCTAATGCCGTATATTGGTGCAGGAATACAAAAGTTTAATACTGCGGACGGGCTGACTGTCAGCGGCAACGCCTCTGTCAGCGGTACTACTGCACTTACGGGTAACGCAACAGCGGCAGGTACGCTAGATGTTACTGGCGCAATTACATCATCCGCTGGTGCAACAATTACGACTGCCGACAATACAACTCAATTAACACTTAAATCAACTGACGCCGATGCCTCTGAAGGCCCACGTCTCGACTTGCGTAGAGATAGCGCAAGCCCCGCTGACAGTGACAGCATCGGAGCAATACGTGGTCTTGCTGAAAACGATGCGTCTCAAAATGTTATTTACACAGAAATCCAAAGCAAAATCATAGATGTCACAGATGGCACAGAAGACGGTGAAATCAATATTCAAGTTCGTCGTAATGGCACATTGCGTGATGCGTTTATAGTTGGTTCTACCAGCGTGATTGCCAATGAAGCTGGTGAAGATATCGACTTCCGTGTTGAGAGTGACAATGATGCCAATGCTTTCTTTGTTCAGGGTAGCAGCGGAAATGTCGGCATCGGCACTAACAATCCTTCCGGCAGACTTCATGCTCAGACCACGCATACATCTACAGATGTAACAGCAGCTAACTCAAATGAAACTCTGGTGCTTGGAAACTCTGGTTCCGGTGACGGCGTTTACAATGCGATGCGCTTCGGCGGTAACCAGCAAGATATGTATATCATATCTTTCAATAATAACACACAGGCAGACAGAAGGTTGGGGTTCTTCTTAGGTTCTGTTGCGGGTGATGCCACCACTGATGAGAGATTGTCTATTCGAGGTGATGGTAAAGTGGGCATCGGCACTACCAGCCCACGCTCTGATTTGGAACTTTCTAAAGACGGTGGTGGCGAATTAACGCTGCGACACACTACAAATAGCGGCTTTGGTGCCATCAAAACAGATAGTTCTAATCGGCTATTGTTTTCTGCTGGTACTACTTCTTTTAGTGAAAAAATGCGTCTCGACGGCAGTGGAAACGTGCTTGTAGGTAAGACCGCCACTGATTTCGGAACAGATGGCGTAAGACTTACAGATGGTGCTAGTACAACCAATATCAGTGCCAGTAATCGTGCAGTGCTTAACATAAATCGTAATGCGGATGATGGTAGTTTAATCAATTTTACTCAAGCTGGCTCACTTGAAGGCAGCATAAGTGTATCTGGTTCAACCGTTTCTTACAACGGTGGTCACTTATCACGTTGGTCACAGCTTACAGACGGCACAAAAGATACAAGCATCCTCAAAGGCACTGTGATGACCAACCTAGACCAGATGGCAAAGTGGCATCATGAGGCACAGGCGGCAACCTATTATGAAGAAGGCGACGAACTGCTAATTATAGAAGAGGCGACGTATTACACTGATGAAGATGTTTTGCCTGATGGTGTATCAGTTGGCGATGAAAAAACTGCGGCAATTTATGCCAGCGTAGGAGATGAAAAGACACCGGCTATTGCTGCTTATGATGAACAGAATGAGCAGTTAAACTGTATGGCTGTGTCATCGGTTGAGGGTGACGTGAACGTGGCTGGCGTGTTCGTCAACTGGGATGATGACGACACCGACTTTACCGCCGACATGAACATTGCAATGACCGGAGATATGGTCATCCGTATTGCAAAAGACACGACAGTCGCACGAGGAAACTTACTCATGTCCGCTGGTGATGGCACAGCAAAACCACAAGGCGACAGTTATGTGCAAGATAAAACTATTGCAAAGGTTACATCAACCACAAAGTCGCACACTTACGATGACGGCAGTTATCTCGTACCATGTGTCCTGATGGCTTGCTAGGAGAAACAAATGCCATACATAGGTAAATCCCCACAGAACGGTGTACGCAGCCGCTTTCAGTATCAGGCCACTGCAGGTCAGACATCGTTTAGTGGCAGTGATGCAAGCAGCGGTGTGCTGAACTACTCAGACAGCCTGTACATGGATGTGTACCAGAACGGTGTGCTTCTCGTACCCGGCACGGACTACACCGCTACGACAGGCACGACGGTTGTGCTGGTAACTGGGGCCAGCCTGAATGACATAGTTGAGATGGTTGTGTACGATGTGTTC